>Ga0184629_10000117_pt1 | contig 32453 bp, 24 predicted proteins | sample PLM4_32_b1_FD_133158 | JGI IMG/M metagenome (GOLD analysis project Ga0184629, IMG submission 133158) | Groundwater sediment microbial communities from an aquifer in East River, Colorado, USA - PLM4_32_b1 | ecosystem: Environmental > Terrestrial > Soil > Riparian zone | place: USA: East River...
CGGGGAACTTCAAGACATAAAGAACATCAAATTAAGTAAGGAAGCAGAGTTGATCTTTGACTTACGAAAGGAATTTATCAATATCAGTGATGAGGCCGTTTTTGCTGATCTTTCGAATCAATTCAAAAAATATGTATTGGAGTTTAATATGGCAATTTCGCAAGTCTATTATGATCCTAAGGATAAGCTGCATACGCTTTATTTTGAAGCGATAGCACCCAAATATCTGAACGTGGTGCGTAGAATCGTTCTTAGAAAAAATGTAGTTGCTGATATTCTTGACCGCCACTTGGTTAAAGAAGTCCTAAAGTCATGGAAGAAATCAAAGCCAAACTATAACCCGGATTGGTTTGAAACTTCGGAGATAACAAATGACCGAACAAAGAACGGTGCAGAGAAGCTGCGTGCAACCTTTATAACATCATTACTTAAAAATGGAGCACCAATCGAGGCGCTTTCAAACCTTGTCGGTCACCGATCACTAGCATCAACAGCTAAGTATGCGACACCGACAACAATTTATCCTTCAGTAAGTTAGTGGCAAAATAGGGGTTCTTTGAGCCCCTTTAATGCCATTTCTATTACCCGTCCACACTTAACAAAACGAGGGCTCTCTTCTATTTAACATAATATAAATTATATAACTCATCCTTAGCTAACTGCCTGACGCGCAGTTATATAATTATATTATATTAAATAGTGAACGTGTGTACGTTCTCCACGGGCGCTCAAAGCCAATACAGTCCACAGAGTTATATAATTTGACGTTATGTATAAATAGCCGCTCCAGGCCTGCGCACATCCGGGCCTTCTCAGCCTGGCTACCGAAGCATTTGCGTAGGCAGTTGTGCATCAGATCCTTGAGCGGCTTTTAATAATTAAAAGTCTGCCAAGAGTTTTTTGCCGACGCGCGATTTGGTCAACCAGCGCGCAAAGCAAGAGAATTGCATGCCGCGCATGCGGACCCACAGCCAAAGCCAGCAATACACTTGCTTTTTCTCCAGCCCTCAAAATCCTTTTCAATCCTGTATGCATTTTAAAATTAGATTTCCGGTTAGGCTTACCTGTAAACAGCGGTGTTCGCTAACGCGACTTTATGTTCTTTTTGCCTTGATGCAAAAAGAACCAAAAAAATCAAGGCCCAAAGATGCTTCCCCGCGCATGCCTACGCGCCACCCCGCCTTTGGGCCGGGCCACCGCGCACCTCAGATTTGTTTTTATTTACCTAATGTTACGAAGGCCCTTATAAGATTTTACAAAGTTCTTTTCGGACATTAGCCCTGGTATCAACTCATCACAACCGACATTGATTGGGAATTCGTTCATTGTGTATGACTGTTTGTCGCAGAACAATTTGGCGTAATACGATACTATCGTGTTGTGAACAGAAACAATTTTGAAAACCCTCTCATTCAGAAACATTGAGTATCTTATTTCTGCCTTTGAATGTTTTGTGTGGATAATCTCATTCCTTAGATCTTCTAGTTCGATAAAGGAAGACCACCACTTTTCACGCACCGGTGTTACACCCTTAAGAAGTGGTGGAATAACAAATTTGAGTTTATCACGCATTGACAGCCACCTCTCTATTGATTCCTTATCGTAGATTTTCTTAATTCCTTGTTCCACTACTGTGTGCTCGTGACTTGAAGGTATACAGCTATTGGCCATACACTCCACCGTGGTATAAGCCATGATGACTGCTTGAATTATTTCTTCAAAATAGTCAAAGAACTCTGAAACTTGCGTTTCAGGTAAGATCAATTCAGTGATTTGCTTACTATGAATTTCTTTGAATATATTTTCAGCTCTTTTTAGGTTCTTATTTGCAATGCTTTGATAAATCGCTATGTCATTAGGGCGATTCATGGTGTAATGTCTTTGACTGCCTTCAAGCGTCCAATTTGTTGTGAATGTCATTTCATGATTAAGATTTTTTTGATTCACAATCATAAGCGGTTTGGCAAAGCGGTTATCAAAATCCTTTTTATACCGCAACATTTTTTCCCTCCCAACAAGGAACAGCAGGTTAATCAACTCCCATATATTTAAGTCATCATTCCATAGTAGAAATGTGGTCTTGTCATCTATTTTGTGAAGACGTTGGATCTGATTCGAGTAAGGTCGTGGGTCCTTTAGATATTCCTTAATAAATAATTTGACGCCATCAATCTGCCGAAAGAAATTATCTTCAGAGGTGGGATCTGTGATTAAGAATGCTAGTGTTAATTTTTTTGAAATTTCCGCAATTACGGAGAAGTAAGTAATTGGGCGGATTCCATCCTTGTCTGGATCGTATCCTTTTTTCATTTCCCCATTTACCTGCACCTGAACGTTAACAATTGGCTTCAAAAAATTTTCGTATCCCTTAAACGCTTTGTTGAAGAACCTTCTGTTTGACTTTTTGAAAAAGGATTCTGGAAGGTAAAGACAATAACTGCCCACTGCCTTCAGCCAGTAACCCCCGTTCATGTATGGTTGTAACTTCTCAGGAAGCTCAGCTGTTATGTTCACGACAGTTTCATCGATTGGCTCATCTGCCAATTTCTTCAAGATCTCAATGAGCTTGGCTTGAAGCGGAGATTTTCCGACATAAAGGGATGCTTTGATCATGGTAAGACAAATTAATACTTAAACATAACACAAAGTTACGGGCGTGCGGAATAGAAAGATGCAAGGGTCCGCAGAGCCTGCTCGTAAAAAAATCTCCACCCTCCCCTGCCTGCCGAAGCGCCTCGCGTAGGCATGGCCTCATTCCAGCACACATCCCCCGGGTAGTATTTTTTTACGGCAGCCCTTGCATCTTTCTATCCGGTCCCGTGTGGTCGCATTATGTTTAAATATATTATAAAAGTCAACGTCGGTGGCTGGTGGCTATCGGTTGGCGTTCGTTTTGGTGTTAAGCCATTCTTGTGTGCTTTCTTTCCCTCTGGCATCAAAGAGGTTTTCCTCAGGTTCTTTTGGCTTGAGTGTTCCATTTCAGAGCTCCCTTTTTAGGGGGCTCTTTTTTACGTATTACAGATCAACCGAAATAGTGCTATTCGAATAAGGAAGCAATTTCCTTGGCTATTTCTTCAATCGTAAAGTCCGTGGTATTCAGTGCTTTCTTATCAGATAAAGTTGGGCTATAGCTTAGTACATCATTTTTAGTAACGCGATGCCATAGCGGAAGAATAACTTTTACTCCATTCATTTCTTTAGCAACCAATCCATCCAATTCATATTGGGTCCATTGCTTTGCGAAAAAAGAAGGGGAGAGAACGACAATACCATACTTTGAATTAATTAGCCCTTTGTCAATTGATCTCCTTAAACTATCGCCTAATCTTAGTTCAAACTCATCATACCATACTTTTAATCCAAGCTCGATAAGTGTAGTTGCCAATGGCTTTACGAAATCCACTTTATCCTCGCTTGCATGAGAAATGAAAACGTCATATTTAATGTTGTCATTTATTATTAAATCACTTGCCTTAAACTCCTGTATTGAGGACAAGGAAAGGGAGCGCTGTCTTTCCATTTCGCGAGTTATTCTTTCCTGTATTCCTAACTGTTCCTTTAATTCATTCTTTGATTTTTTACGCTCTTTCTCCTCTTCTTTTGAAACCTTTTGCTGCAGGTCACCTTTTCTTTTTCTTTTATCATTTAAGGACTTTGATACGGCAATCTTATCTTTTTCAATACGGGAAGTTTCTTCGTTTAGCCTTTGCAATTGTTTCTGAAGCCCAATCAAAGAATTAAGATTCTTTTCACGATTAATTCTTTCAAGTAGCCTGGTAGCATCCTTTTGTTTATTGTTAATCTTTGAATCAAGATCGTTGATTTTACGTTCAATATTTTGAATTTCCCGATCTAACAAATTTATGGAGTTGATATATTGAGTATTCATTAAAATATCAATTATATACTAGGAAAGTGTTTTCTCAAGTCGCAATTTCCATTTTTCCCAATCGGGCATGGCCTTGTTCTGAACATCGTAAAATGCTCGACTGTGATTGTGATGGATCAAATGGCATAATTCATGAATGACTACATAATCAATGCATTTAGACGGAGCTTTGATTATTTCTGGATTTAAAAGAACACGACCATTTGGGGTGCAGCTTCCCCACCGTCTTGGCATCCTTCTTATAACCAGCTGAGGCCTTTCAAGTTTGTAATTCTTGAGATGGATTAAAGCCTCGGTAATGGATTCTTCAAATTTGCGTAGGGCATGATGGTAATACCAATTTGCGAGAATCTGCTTAACAAGATTTCTATTATCAGGATCGCTAGTTTTAATAATCAATTCGTTTCCTTTCAATTTCATTGAGTCTTCCGATAATTTTCTTACTCTCAATATGTATTTTCTGCCCAAATAATAATGTGTCTCACCTGACACATATTCTCGTTTGGGGGTTCGAGGGAGAAATTGCTCAAAGTAGTGCTGTTGCTTTCTAATCCACTGAGCTCGTTGTAGAATTTTCTTCTGTATCGCTGAAGTGGTCGCCTTGTGTGGTGCTACCACTTTGATGGATAGATCCGGATGAACTTCAATAGCTAGGGTTTTTCGATTTGAGTGACTGACAGAGTATCGAATAACCGATGTTCCGTACTTTACTTTGTAAATCATTAATAATTGTTCTTAGAAACCTTCAAACATTTCACAAGTATTTCATCAATCTCATCGAACGTAATTTCGATGCCCATATCTTTCCGGTGTTCCATTAAAAAATCTTCAATAGCATTCTCCATTTTGCGATGAACATCCAGATTCCTCTTCCAGTCGCGAATCGTTAAACCTTTTACGATATTCGAAATCTGAATTCCAGCCTGGGCTAAAGACCCGTTGATCTCTTCTATTTGGCCTGGGCCATGAGATGCCTTTAATACATCGGTAAGTGCGCCAAAGAAAGCTCTTGCTTCGGGCTTGTCTCTTATGCTTTCGGGAATTCCTTCATGGTAACCTGATTGAAAACTGGTACGAGTATTCAGGACTTTCTCGAGATATTCCTTTTCGTCAATCCTACCCTCCTGGAATGCCTTGATTGTTTCTTCAATCATATCTGAAAAGCGCTTGTAAAAGGCATCATCCTTTTCCATGTTTTCGTTAATCACCTTTTTCATTTGATGAGCAATCATATCCGCCTTGGAGGCGGGTGACTTTCCATACTCCACTAGTGCTTCATGCACCATGCTCTGATCGAAAATATTGACTTGTTTAGTTACTTGTTCGATTTCATGAGCTTGTACATATGTATCCAATAATTTTCTGACACGAGGCTCGTATTCTTTGTAGCTCACAATTTCGGCATATCGTTGTTGTACTGACATTCGCATTTTTTGAAAAAACTTCAGTTCGTCTTTGAAGCCTTGAATCTGTTTTTCCGTGAACTCTTTGTAAAACTCATCGGAAGAGAAACCTATCTGCAGTCCGCGCAAATAGGATGACAATCTATTGTAAAAATCATCTCGAATATCTTTAGGCCCAAGATGTCGCTCTAATGCCTCCAGGTCTTTTTTATTTTTAACTTCTTTGAAGATGTCCCAAACATCGGATAGTAACGACGGAATTTTCCGAATTTCATCTTTAATATCCTGAACTGTTCCTTTCAGATCTTCTTCTTCAAAACCTTCGAAAGCACTGTAATGTGTCAAGGCTTCATCTAGTTTGCCAAGCACACCCACGTAGTCGATGATATGACCGAATTCTTTCCCTTCAAACAACCTATTTACCCTGGCAATGGCTTGCAAGAGATTGTGCTCCACCAATGGCTTAGCCAAATACAAAACCGTGTTGCGGGGTGCATCGAATCCGGTAAGGAGTTTGCTCACCACGATGATCAATTCGACATCATTACTCGCGTCATTGAATCGCTCAATCACATCGTTTTCATATTCATCTTGCGAGCGGTATTTATCCATTAGCTGGATCCAATAGTTTTTAGCTTCGCTGCTGGCTTCTGTCCACACATCATCATAATCCGTGCGACTATCTGGTGGGGTGAAAACAGCACGTGTGTTGATCTTAAATGATGGATCAGTCTGACTTTCAAAATACCTCTGATAACGGATGGCTGTATCAATCTTAGGAACTGCCAACTGAGCTTTGAAGCCTGTTCCCTGCCAGTTCTTGCAGAAGTGAATCGAAATATCGTATGCCACTTCTTCCACCACCTGATTGGATTCGTATATTTTTGATATGGTAGCAAATTTCTTCTTTAGGTCTTTCTGAGCTTCTTCCGTTAAGGGTGCAGACAACCGTTCGAAGCCTTTATCAATGTGTGTTTTGTTTACGCTTAATTTTGCAGCGCGTCCTTCGTAGAGCAAAGGTAAAACCGATTCATCCGCCACGGCCTGATCGATTGTGTACTTATGTATGAAGCCGCCAAACTTCCGTGCGGTGCTCTTTTCGTTTTTCAACAAGGGTGTTCCGGTAAAACCAATATAACAGGCATGAGGTAACATGCTTTTCATTTTGGCATGAGCTGAACCATACTGACTGCGGTGACTTTCATCTACTAGCACAAAAAGATTTTGTGCTTCGTCTTTAAAGTCTTTTCGCCTTAAGGCTGTTTGAAACTTATCCAAAATGGTGGTGATGTTCTCGTTCCCTTTGTCTTTCAATAATTCGATAAGATCATTTCCTGAACGCGCTTTCTTTACATTCTTTCCACAATTGAGAAAGGTCTTGTAAATCTGTTTATCAAGGTTGACCCTGTCCGTAACAATTATCACCCTGGGATCTATGATTGACTTCTCCAGTGCAATGGCTTTTGAAAGCATAACCATGGTTAATGATTTACCGCTCCCCTGTGTATGCCAGATCACTCCACCTTTTCTATTGCCTTCCGAATCCATTTGCTGAATTCGTTTTAGCGATTCTTGTACAGCAAAGAATTGCTGATAGCGGGCTATCTTTTTTTCTGCTCCATCATATACAATAAACTTGTACACTAAATCCATGAACCGTTTTGGTTCACACAATGCCACCAATGCTTTGTCTTGCTCAGTTGGTAGTCTGTTCTCAGGCTCCGTGTTATGTGCTTTGGACTTTATTATTTTTTGACTTTGTTGTTCATTATCCTCTTTCCACAGCGACCAAAATTTAGCACGCGTGCCAGTAGCTGCATATTTTACTACATTGGGTTGTACAGCCAGAAGAATCTGAGCGTAATGGAACAAACGTGGTATACCTATGTCCTTTTTCTGATTACGTATTTGCTGTGATATTGCTTCATCAATGGATAAATTCTTGTCCCTGCGTTTATTTTCCAATATGGCAAAAGGGATTCCATTGACAAACATGACAAGATCAGGGCGGCATTGTTTTTTAATACCATCGACTACAAACTCATCGGTGACGTGATAGGAATTGTTCTCCGGATTAGCCCAGTCAATGTACTTTAATGTGAAAGCCTTTTGATCGCCTTGGATAGTTTCCGTAAAGCTTCTGCCTAGCGTTAGCAGATCATAAATCTTCTCGTTGGTTTGCACCAGGCCTTCATCTTGAACATTTTTCAACGTATTAACTGCAGATTGAATACTGCTCTGTGAAAACTTATAATCCTTTCCCTTGTACTCAAATGAATTGATAGCCTGAAGCCTCTCCTCTACTATTTGCTCCAGAATTACATTGGATAATATATCTCCCCTTTCCTTCTCTGCTTGTGTTGCAGAAAGATATAACCAGCCTAATTTTCTTAATAAGTTAAGGGCTGGCTCTTGTGAATCTGTCCATTCTGTGTAATCCGCCATTTTCTTAAAGCTCTTTAGTGTCTAACTCGCTCTTACCTTTATCATAATTGATGATGCCCTGGTATTTATGTCCTTCTGCATCGCGATAGTTAATTGCGAGTTTAAATTGTAGTTGCTGCCAATGAATGTCAGAAGATTTCACAATGGCTTGTGCACCATTTTCTGTCGTTATCGGATAATTCTTCCATGTAGGAGGAAAGATTTGTTTCGAATTACTTTCGAGAATTTCAAAACTTTCGACATGAGCAATTTCGCCTCTATTTTCAATTCTGAATTTAATCTCACCATCGCCTTTAGAACCGCCATTTAGCCACAATCTCGGTTTGAACTTGCTTCTAAAATCCTTCCTGGCAATTTCGGCCAACTCTTTAGAGTCCTCGCCTTTTAAACTATTCAGCAGACTAATTAAATCTCCAGAAGTTATTGGCGCTGATTTGGCAGAGTACCTCCAATAGATTGTTGCCTCCTTAAGAGTATCCTGATGGCCTTTGATGCAAACAGTAGGAATAGAGTTTCTTTTTTCTACATAGATTATAAAGACGTCTCTGCCGATTACTTTAACAAGCCTGGATTGAAATCTAATTGCTGGTGAGAAATAATTATTAATATCATTTGCAAGATCAGCATTGTCGGGTTCTTTAAACGATTGAAGTCCTACTAAATTAGAAGCGTCATCAATCCCGAAAATTAAATATCCACCTTCATAATTATAAAGAGCCGCCATTTCCTTCGCATACTTCGCTTTTGCATCTTTTGAACTGGTATCAAAAATTTCTTTATACTCAATTTTGTCGTCTTCTTTCTGAAGTACTTTTCCTGAAGTGTCAGTTCGAAGGATATTTTGGATAAATAAGTCGTCTAAGGGGTTCATAGAATTAAATATTAAAAAGGCAAATCGTCTTCACTCGATTCTTCTTGCTCGATTACTGGATTGGCATTTCCAAGAATAAATTCAGCTCTATTTAATAACTCATCAAAAGTTATAATTTCGGGATTAGCCAGGTTTCTCCTGTAAAGTTCAAATGCCTTAATTTTTTCGGAATCATTTAATAATTGTGGGGTCGATCCTATAACCAGAATCCCTTTTGGATGAATAACAAACGAAGATTCCTCTTGAAGAATTTCTTGGTTTGCAGGGGTTTTTGATCCCTCGTTCTCCCATGTATAGGCATTAACTTGAATTTGAGATGTTGCACCTGCTAACTCACCACTGATTAACGGTACTCCGTTTCTATAATCCTTTGTAGAAAATAAAGGTGTATCAGGTCTTTTAATCTCAACAAGCACTGTAAAGCTCGCTTCAGCATTGGTACTTAAAAGGTAGTCACCCTTTTGGGCACCTTTGCCAGTTACAGCAGTTCCACCGTAGTGTGGTTGCGCAGCTAATAGATGAAGAAATTTGTAGTTAAGGCCATAACCGAAAATCCAAGTGTTATCCTCAAAGAACTTTTGCCAGAATGGTTCATCTTTATTTGAGTTTAAATTTTGCTTGAATTCTTGCAAGGATTTTTCACGATTTGTTTGAATTCTGGAATAGGCAAATTTGGTGGCCAATCCAGGATCGATTTCATTCAATTCTTTCCAAACGTCCTCTCCATAATTTCCAGCTAGCAATTGTTGAATAACCAGCTTCCTTTTTTGAGGAGCTTTTATAATTTCGTTAGCTTCAGCCACTACGTAATCTTTCTCACCATATTTAATGCCGTTCTCACCGAGTTTATATAGTTTCCTTAATTCCTCAAACAGGGTTTTCACTTCGCCACTATGAAGCAGAAATTTCACGCCTTCACCGGATTTCAGTTCAGTTAATTTTTGCTCTGATATATCCTCCCAAACATCTGCTTTCTTTTTCTTTTGATGGATAATGAATCCCCGAACCGTTGCATCAGGCTCTTTAGCATTTTCAACAATTGAAGCTCTGAAAATTCTCCGCGTCATAACGCTTTCTGAAAGAACAATATCCTTTAATACATCGGCTGTATGATGTGATGTACTACTTACTCTATATTGTTCCATTGTATTAGATATTTAAGTTTTGACCCTCACCTGTCCCGTAAGTAATTTCTGCATCAAGCCTTTCTTTTGATAGGTAAAGTTTGAAAGCCTTTGCTTATATAGCTCAATTTCATTTCCAGCTTTTAGCAAGATTTCACCAATGATAATCTGCTCCCTTACTTCTGGAATTTTTACTTCAATCTTTTTAAGGTCTGAGGGGTATATATGAACTACAGAATGCCCTTTTCCCATTGAAGACTTTTGTTTATTGACATCATCACTATTCAGAAGATAGGATAGAAATAAAGAATCGACTTGTGGATTGGGCCTAAAAATGATTATATCGCCTCCTACGTAAGCTTTCTCTGACCCAATAAAAGCCACGCATTTACCAATTTCCTCTACTGTTTCACCAGAACCCGCAAATAGAATATCTCCCTTGGCAAGTTTCTTACTTAAACTTGCTGTTGCCTTATCTATAAACGAATTAAACTTCTTAATCAGAACTTCATGTGTAGTGTATATTTCACCATATCTGACACAAGGAATACCTGTTTCAACCAATTCTGATTTTGATATTCCGCTACCTTTTGAAAATTCCCCAAGGTTCTCAAGTTTTATTTTCCGCCATTTGGGATTAAAACCAGGTATCCTTTTCTTCCCAGTTAATAATTGCTGCATCAATCCCTTTTTGAGTTGTTGTTTTTTCTTAATGAGTTGCTCGGTCTTTTCAATGCCTTTGTCCCATGTGGTGAGAATACGCGCAATTTTTTGTTGTTCGGGGAATGGAGGAATTGCTATTTTGAATTTTTTAATGTCTCTTGAACTAATGTGAGGGATGGCAGTAACAGTCTTAACAGAGTCGCAATACCCAACAAAAAAAGGACTTGCTATATATTCTTTAAGAAAACCGATATGAAGCTTGGAAGACCTAATCCTTGCTATTCGCTGGAGTAAAAGAGCGGGCAAATCGTTTTTCCTCAATAATGCATAACTCCTTCCAACTAAACTTCCATCCATAGCAATTACAAGATCTCCATCTTTTAAAATGTATCGATCTAGTCCGTTTACTTTACTATTCCAGAATTGCGTAATCTCTGGCGACCAATCAGTGTTTCCTCGTTTTATATTGGCGCCTCGCAGTAGACGAATTCCTTCCTTAGCATAATTTTCACTTTCAAAAGCAAACCCTGAAAGAAGATCTATTTTATCTCCAATCTCTTCGCACTCCCACTCCTTTGGAATGAATCCGATTTTAGTTTGTTTATAACCAATCTTTCCCTTTGCTTCTTTGATTACTTTAGCCATAATCTATTTCAGCAAAGAATTTAAGTTCAATTTAATGTTAGCAAGGGTTTGCTTTGCGACAGCGTTAACGATGTTATCTATTTCATCTTGGCTTAATACTTCGTGATACAGTTTTTTGATTTCCTTAAAGGCTTCCTGACTTAAACCTTCTCCTTTAACAACATATTTCATTTTGTCAAAATAAACTGTTACTGATGCTTCGGTATCAAATGGGTTTTTCGCATTTTTTTTGAAGCCTTCCCATGTTACTCGGTATCCAATCGAATCCATTTTTAGAGAATTGAGTTTTTGCTCCAATGTTCTCTTGGCATCTGGGTCTGTAATTGGTTTTAGCTGTTTGACGAGCTGAATAACTTCATCAAATTTTCTATTTATATCAGAATTATATTGGTCTCCATTTTTGGTCCCAAGACCACCATTTGTATTGCAAGCTTCGTTCTTGGTAAGGAATAAATCATCAAATTGTCCTAGCTTATTATGAAGACCGTCAAATAGATTGTAAAACGAATTTTGCCAAAGCGCCAGAATGGTTTCATTACTTTTCGCAAATCTGACATCCTCTTCTTTTTTCAGTTGCTCCTTTAACAAAGCAAGTTCCTTATCTACATCCCCAAGTTCTTCCACAGACTTTCCTTCTGCTGCCTTGGTATATAAATCGAGCGACCAATGAAGTTCCTTAATCAGGAAATGGATGAATGGCTCAAGGTCTCCTCCATCTGCTTTTTGCAAGACAGTTAAGTACTCTTCTTTATTTTCCGTCTTTATTACTACAGGAGGGTAATTATTTCGAATCAAAATAAAATTAGTTAACAGACGTGCTACTCTTCCGTTCCCATCATCAAATGGATGGATGGAAACAAAACGATGATGAAACCAAGCCGCTGTTATTATAGGATGTTGTAATGTTTTTACTTCACTATAATAACTCTTCATCAGTTCGGCCATTTGAATAGGCGTCTCTTCTGGCGAAGCATATTCATGAATTTCGCCATTTTTGAGCCGGACAGAATTTGGCGTTGATTTATAATTACCAGGAGTAATCTGTTTTCTTGTTGGCTGACCATCTGGAGTTATGGCTTCCTTCCAAAATGGACGTACTAAAATAATTTTATTTAATTGCCTGATGTCAGCTTCGGTAATATCCCTATTGCGGTCTTCAGCCCATTCTTCAACCATTTTAACGGCCGCATCGTGCGCTTCCATTTCATCAAACTCTCGCTTTTCGTGGTCACCGGTAGCTTTTCCGAAAAACAATAGCATTTGAGTCTCTCCATACGTAAGCGTATTCCCCTCCATGTGATTAGAATGGTAGCTCCATTCTAATCGAAATTTTTTATCAAGCTTGCGTTTTGCTTCTGGAGAAATGCCAAACGCAGAGAGTTGCGCTTTTTTCTTGTCTACTTCAATGAAGATTTCCATTCTACTTTATTAGAATCCTAATTCTTTTAAATACTTATTCATTTCCTTTCGGACTTCGACCAGTTCGCCTTCTAGTTTCTCAATTTCCTTTTGTGTTGCTTTTATATCCACCGGCTCTTCTTCTTCGAAGGTGTCAACATAACGTGGAATATTCAGATTGAAATCATTCTCCTTAATTTCATCAATGCTAGCGCGGTACGAATACTTCTCAACTGTTTCAAATTTTTTGTACGCGTCTACTGCCTTTTCAATATCCTGAACGCGCAGCGTGTTTTGCTTCTTTCCTTCCTGGTATTCGTGACTGGCATCAATAAATAAAACATCTTTAGTTTTCCGAGACTTGTTGAAAATCAAAATTGCTGCAGGAATTCCCGTTCCGAAAAACAAATTCGTAGGCAATCCAACAACAGCGTCGAGAAAGTTCTCTTCAATAAGTGCTTGTCTGATTTTTCCTTCTGCCCCGCCCCGAAATAACACACCATGCGGAACGATTACACCAACTTTGCCTGTCGGCAAGGTTGTTTCAATCATGTGAAGGATAAAAGCATAGTCGCCTTTACTCCTGGGAGGTAATCCCCGTAAAAAGCGCTTGAAGCGATCCACTTCTGCTTCTTCGTATCCCCACTTGTCCAAAGAGAATGGAGGATTGGCAACCACTACATCAAATTTCATCAACTTCTCCCCTTCAAGAAGTTTGGGATTGTTGATGGTGTCACCCCATTCTATATGGGCAGCGTCCATACCATGAAGGAACATATTGAGTTTAGATAATGCCCAGGTATCTCCATTGCTTTCCTGTCCATACAATGAAAAGTCGTTAGATGGTTTTCCTGCTTTATCTGTGACATGTTCAGCAACCGTAATTAATAACGAACCAGAGCCGCAAGTAGGATCGCAAATGCGAGCACCTTGTTTAGGTGAAATTAACCTTGCCAGTAATTCCGAAACTTCGTGTGGAGTATAAAACTCTCCACCCTTTTTTCCGGCACCTGACGCAAATTTTTCGATCAGGTACATATAAGCATTACCGATCAGGTCTTCTTTGCGACCCAGCACAGAAGGTCTAAAGTCTAGGAGCGGATTAGCAAAATCTGTAAGCAGATTTTTTAGTCTCCTGTTTCTGTCTTTTGTCTGGCCAAGTTTTTCAGAGTTAAAACTAATGTTGCGGAACACTGCCTCTAATTTCTCAAGGTTCTGATCTTCAATTTTGGCTAGTACCTTGTCGATCTTTTCGCCAATGTCCGCATCATTACGGTGTTCATAGAGGTAATCGAACGTGCAATTATCGGGGAGCACAAAGCGCTCCCGGTTCATTTTTCGTTTAATCAACTCTTTATCCTTATTATACTGTTGACTGTACTCCTCATACTTATCTTTCCAAACATCGCTCAGGTACTTCACGAACATGAACACCAGAATGTAATTCTTATATTCCGAGGAATCGAAAGCGCCCCTGAACGTATCGCAAGCTGCCCAAAGAGTATTATTGATTTGATCTTGTGTTGGTCGTTGTTTTTCCATTTTACTTAATTCCACTTTGTTCCACTAAAAATATTATATTGCTCCCTGTTAGATTCAAAGCATATCTTGTCATTTCATCATCTACTTTTTGAGGTACTTGGCCCTGACCATGCCCTCCTAGCCTGTTACGAATTGTTGGAACACCACTTTCTAACAAACTCTGCAGGGATGTAAACTGATTTTGAGTGAATGATGGCACCAAACCATTTTGAAAACACGTTTGAATGAGGTTTTTGGAAGTATCAGTTTGATTGTAAGCCCACCCCTTTCCATGGCAAATGATTTTCATTGTGCTTTCAAATGCCTTTAAGCAATCTACAAGACATTCTTTGTTTCTGCCGTTGCGATAGTGTTCATGAGCCTTTAGATATTCATGATTAGCGCCTTGAAATGTTTTATTCCACAAAAGATTCAGAACTGGCTTAACAATTTCAGAATGGGTATATGTTGAATCCACTTTTATCATCTCGCCTCCATCAAACTGATAACCCACGCCATGCTCCTTGAGTCGCATATTGAGTTCGTCTATTGCTTGATCAGGTGTTGCATTCACTTCATTGTCGTAACAATGTTGTTGGTATTCCTTCCGAATAATCCGATCGATATATTTAAATGTCAATTCAATGACATCAATGGTTCGTTCAATGTCCTCAGATCGTAAAAGGAAGTTCAACACATTTTCCTGATCAGAGTTATATTCGTCAACTAACTTAAACAATCCATACTCGCGGCATAGAGTATCATGTAAAAACTTATAGATCGTCGCGGGTCGATGTTGATAAGATTTATCAATGCCAATTGCATCCTGTATAATATGAACGATCTGCACTCGTAGTGTGCCAGGAATTTGTTTATACTGGTATACTTCAGGTACTTCACCTCGAAGTTTTTTTTGTCTCTTTGAGAATAAATCTAAAACCATGAATCAGTTATTTAATTTAATTAAGAACTAGTTGAAGTAATGAATGAGAAATTACAGTTTCTCTTCTAATCATGATTTCATTCATCAATAAATCCTCTTTGTTTTTCAAATTATAGATCGCCACGATTTTATGTTGAATATAGACGGGAGGAAGGGAAACTGAGATCCCTTCAATTGTGCTTTTGTTAATATTTGGAATATAGGTGCCAGCCATATTTTCCTTTAAGTATTGCTGAACTGGCTGCTGATTTATGTACCACGCAAGGTAAGAGGGAACGACTTTTTCTTGATCCGGACGAATGACAAAGAATGCAGACGCAGCAATTGCTTTTGGTAAATCGAGCTTATACTCAATGGCGAAATTGTTTGATCCCTTTGCAATGAATAGAATATCTCCCTTTTGCAGAAAGAACTTGCTGCTGATCTTGTAGGAGCTAACTTTAGTTAAGTCAGATTTGATGCTTGAGTAGTTGTGCTCCAGATCTTTCATCTGAATCACAAAAAGATCCCCGTTTACCTCATTCTCGACCTTGCTGCGGAAGGAAAATCCTGCGAATAAATCAGAAAATAGTACTTTTATATTAACTTGCCTTTGCATTACATAATAGATACGATGCAAAATAACCGAATGTTTTGATAACTACCAAGAATTTGTCGTCGTAATACTTAGGATGCATAATTTTGTATTTTTAAATACCTGAATACCAATGATTTATACATTTGGTAACCTTCGCATGGGTTATCCGCTTTAGGCAGCCCTTCTCCTGTACCTTCGCAATTCGGGCTTTTTGATCTTATTCTTATTGCAAATGTTGGTAACTAGGAACAAATTTGTAAAATAATGAGTGCATCAATATCGAATATACTTGCTGAAATTAAGCGTCTTTCGAAAATAGAGCCACTCGAAAACGCTAGCTATTATTTATTAAGTCTATTCGCGAATGAAGATGGTAAATTCCACTATCATATGATTTCAGGTTGGGTTGGGTTTACAAAAGATAAACCGATGCGAGAAATAAGGCAAGCATCACTAGTTATCCCGAAAACAACTATCAAACTTTTCAAATCAATTAAACAGCCGGTTTCAGTTATTAATAATAAAGAAGACCTTCAGTTTTTCATCTATGTATCAGGGGGAAATGCAATCATTGAGAAAAATCTGGCAAGAAAATACTTAAAACACCTTCTTAAGCCTCAAGTTAATGCGTTCTCATTTGATGAAGGGTTTATAAATATTGATTCATTACCCCAGAAGAAATTGAATCGAGCCGCAGATCCGAAAACGCGAATGAAAGTTATAGACCGAGACAAAAGAAGATGTAAAATTTGTGGAGCATCTCCGGCCACCAACGAACATGTTGAATTACAACTGCACCATATATTCCCATATGGGATGGGAGGAATTACAGATGAAAATAACCTTATAACGCTTTGTCATACATGCCATAAAGGACTTGATCCACATACAGATTTGTCATTGTTCGCTTCCATTGGAGTAAATATGTTCTCCAAAAGATTGGTAGATAGAACTTACGCTGAAAGAATGCAATTGAACTTACGAATTAATACCCAAAGGAATATCCACGTAGCCAATAATAAAGCAACGAAAAGGTAGAGATTATCATAGGTGAACGTCTCTCCAAAGGACTTCTCAAAATGCGTGATGTCATATGCACTCGTTAAAAAATATGAATATAAATAGGCATAGAGAGCGTAGAGTATGTGGCAATGCCTTTGGCCCGGGCTATTCGCTCCAAGTCCGGCCTCACTCTTGCCAGCGCACTTCGGGCTTTTCGCTGCTATCCCTATTGCTAGCCAGCGCTGCATCAACACACATTGTATAAGCCGCACTTCCCTCCCGCTTGCCAAAGCCTATCCAAAGAGTGTTGCTGCCCAGTTTGCGGTAAATGAGAAACACTGAGTTTCTAAAAACCTCACGCGCACAAAAACTTAATGAGATTTTTCCAGGGCCCGGATACCCAAGCAATTTAACATAACGCAGGCCATTATATAACTGAATAGTTGAATTTTATGGGAATCCAGCATTCCTGCACGGCTTCAGCGGTTCCACCTGATCCAAGAACGTCCGAAACCACCGCAAAACTACTTGAATCATCCATAAACAAGATTAGATCAGCTGGTTACAATCCGTTCATTTAATAGATACTTCGGCGAATTTTGAGGGTTCGACAGATCCTTATCTGAATAAAGTTCTATTGTCAAAGATTTCGGCACGATTATGATTTATGAATCAGGAGGTTATACCAGCACTGTATCAAGTGAAATTAGAAGTTGATCTCGATTGCTAGTATTGTGGTGATTAACCACGTAATCCGAACTAGCTCAGTCTTCTGCTTTAGGCGCAAAAAGAACGAAATCCCGATAGCTATCGCGGGGCAAGAGCCAAATATGCTTCAGCACAAAAGCCTACGCACTCCCCGCATTTGGCTTGGGCCAGCGCGCAGCGTTGACTGAGGTTTTTAAATAGTATTACTACTTTTAGCTAAAATCTATCCTATCTGTGAGGAACTTCCTCGTTTTACTTGCTATCCTAATATCCTGCAACGAGGAAACCACTTACTTTCCTGATCCATACGTATATCCCATTGAGGATAAATTCTTTTCGGGGAAAGTTCAATTTCAAAAGTTAAGTACCCAAGGGTTTAAGGTGCTCCTGAAAGACTCTGCTGACAATACGATTGACCAAACAATCTTCAAGTATGTTCCCTATCAGTTTGATACAGCTGACGTGAATCGTGACGGTAGAACAGAAATACTTATTGGCTTGATCAAGTCAACAGAGTTTGACCCGCAAGAGAAAAAAAGACTTTTCATTCTGCGCATTGACAACGGACAGTTGCGACCGCTTTGGCTTGGATCGAAAGTATGTCAGGAATTGATAGATTTCAGAAGTCTTGATAATGGCATCATTCAAACAATTGAAAGAACTTCAAACGATACGTATGCTATAGGCGACTATTACTGGGAAAGCTTTGGGTTAACATTACGAAACTATATTCATAATGAAATCTCATTTAATGAAGCGTTACAAATATTTCGACATACGAATTAGTTTTTCACTGCTCTGTATATTGGGCATATGTTTGACCGATTGTTCTTCCAAGAAGAACGATGAAAAGCCTATGAGCGAAGAGTCTTCTGCCCTACCCTATGAAGTCTCTGAGGACAAATCATCCTTGGCAAGCAATTACCAGCTAGAACACATAAAAGAGTGGTACCCGCAAAGAATCCTCCCTCCTGTTTTTGATTATTCCATGGATATTTCAAGAAAGTCAGCGGTTGAACTTTGGTTGCTGCGTAACGAAATATTTGCACGGAACGGACACTTGTTTGAAGATGCTGTGTTGCGAGGTTATTTCAACCAGTTTAAATGGTACCAGCCTATTTTTGACGTTCCAGAATTCAAAGCTCAATTAAATAAACAGGAGCAAGAATTTGTTAATAAAGTGATCGCTCGCGAAAACGAATTAAAGAATGATCGTTATATAAAATCTGGAAACTATAGCATGATCAATATGGATCATGTCTACAATCAAATGCAGTTTAAGGAAATACCCCAGGAATTGAACAAACTGCTTTCAAAAAACAACTTTGCGATTGTTCCCGCCAAACATGAGCAATTCTATCATGTATATGATAATAACCACTACGAATATATCCCAAGCTTCATCACCACCGACATTTACTTGCAGGTGTTGCATAAACATTTTAGTTCACTGCTTCAAAAGATTGAAGAAGACAAATTTACTCCCCTCCTTACAGAGCTGCTAAAGAATGCACTCAATGAGTCTCTTCAGTATGAAAAGAAATCCAATGACCAGTTAAAAAGGGCTGCACAGTGGTCTACCACGTATTTGGCAATTGCTTACAATCTGATTTCTGGCAACCCTCAACTTGTTTCAGATGAGATGAGTCAATTCTATACGGATGAAACGGAAAGAATTTTAAGTGCAAGTGGAGCGGGATCAGAATTTCTGAAAAGCAGTGTGCTTCAATACTCACAGTTTAAACCCAGAGGTAATTATACAAAAACACCCGAGCTGGAGAATTATTTCCGCTGTGTGAAGTGGCTGAATACAGCACCCATTTACATCAATGATGAAGAGCGATTTCTGTCTGCTATACTCCTGGCTGGATATATCAAAAATTCTGCGCAGCAACTTCAATCTTTTCAGACTTTTAATGAGGCAATGAAATTCATCGTTGGTGATGAAGACAATCTTTCATTGGCTCACCTGATCAGCTTCATTACACCGGAAGAAGCCAAGGACCCTTCGCTTCTTGACGACCCTGCAAAATTAAAGACCTTAAGAGAAAAACTTGCAACACTCGATGTAGATAAAATTAAAATCCAAGGTGGAGATAAGCCCACAAGTGATGAGCTTTCGCGACCTTCCGTTCTTTTTACAGCAGGGCGTTACACATTCGATGCAGAGATATTAAGCAAGCTGATTCATATCCTGCGACCCCAGCCACGCAGGCCTTTCCCAAAAGGGCTGGATGTCTTTGCGACTTTCGGAAATAAGGAGGCCGAAAGTATTCTTATCAACGAATACAAAGAAGACAAACAATGGGATGGATACACCACCGCGTTATCAAAACTCAAAGGCCAGTTTGCTACTTATGACGATTGGGACAAAAACATCTATACGAAAACTTTTGAAGCAATTAATTCACTTGACGCCCCCAATACCGACTATCCACTTTTCATGCAGACTCCATCATGGGAAAGAAAAAACCTGAGTACCTCATTGGCTGCATGGACAGAATTGAAACACGATATGCTGTTATATGCAGAGCAGCCTGGTGGAGCCCAAGCTGGTGAAGGCGGTGGCCCCCCTCCCCCCGAACATTTGAGTTATGTAGAACCCAATGTGACGTTTTGGAAAAAGGCGCTGGAACTCGTTGACCTTCAGGAAAAGACATTGACCAAGATGGACTTATTGGGTGAGGATGTTCACAGAATAAATGAAGATCTAAGAGAAATTGGAAATTTGCTTCTCGCGGTTAGTGAAAAGGAATTGGCCCATGAGAAAATTACTGCGAAGGAGTTTGATGACCTAAGCTGGTTAGGCGGACGCATCGAGTATCTTACTTTCCGCATTTTTAACTCAGACCATTTGCCAGAAAAAGAGAGATTAGTGGCGCTGGTTGCTGATGTGTATCAATACAACGGAGAGTACCTGGAAGAGGGGGTTGGTTTGGTGGATGAGATTTATGTAGTGACTGAGATTAATGGAAAACCGTACCTCTCCAAAGGAGTAGTATTCAGTTACTATGAATTTAACAGTGGCCAACCGCTTTCAGATGAAGAATGGCAGAAACAATTACTGTCAGGCAAAGTGCCCAAGCGACCGACTTGGCTAAAAGATATTACTGTTGAAACAAGATCATTAGAGTCTAAGCCGGAGTATAGTTTTTAAATTTATCTCTCCAGCTAGTTGTGTTTAATAATACTGGCATGTTGCCAGCGCAGCAGCAACACACATTGCAAGGCCGCACATTCCAGCACTCCCGATAGCTATCGGGACCAAAGCCTTCCAAAGAGTGTTGCTGCCCAATCCATTGTAATTGATGAAGTTCGAGTTACTAAAAAGGCCAACGCGCAAAAAAACTTCAATGAGATTTGGTAGGCCAGCACCTCATATAGCCTTCTTGAACTTGGCCGTTCCGAAGAGTACCATAGTTATTGCATTCTTGTCTTTGGTATCGAAAACCAATGAAGCTCCATCATCCGGATTGACAAACTCACCTTCCCCAACCGGAAGTACTTTATATCTGTAGCCCCTGTCATTGCCATACAATATGCCTTCCGCCACATCAAATTTGATCTTCCATTCTTTATTATCAACGTTCAGGTATTCACCTTCCAAAAGTTTCAGGTATTCAATGGAAACTTTTTTAATCAGGTCATCTGTTTTTATGCCATTGTCTTTTAAGATTTTTATAGCGTTTTCGTTACCCGGATTTAATTTTACAGATTTCTTATAATTTTCAAGGGCCTCTGTTTTGTTCCCCAGTGCCATGAGTGCTTCCCCATAGCTATCATAAACATTTGCTGATTTAGGAAACGCTTTTGTATTGAGTTTAAAAATTGCGGCTGCTTCGTTCACTTTGCCGGATTGCAGGAATTGGTAGCCTGTTCCGTTCATTTCGTTTTCATTAAGGTAGTATCCGCTGGAATCTTTGATCTCATCGTAATATACAAGTGTTGCCGGGATCCCCTCTTTCTCCATCCTGTCTGCCAATGAATAAGCAACAGATCTTTTAGGGAGGTCGTAGGATTTATCATAAATAATGGCAGCAATGGCATTCGTCATTTCATTGAGAGGAGCTCCTCCTGTGTTATTCAATAACACAATAAATGATTTATCCGATGAGATTCGAGTGAGCTGCGTGTTAAAACCGTCTATTCCGCCTCCATGGCCGATTGTTTCTATTCGCGCTGCCGTGTTGCCTAAGCGCATTTCACCAATGTCCCAACCATAACCATAATGACCCCCGTCTGACGAAATATGTTTGGTAAATAACAGATCCATATTTTCCTTCCGCAGCAGTTGATTGCCATACAATGCCTGATCCCAGAGAGACAGATCTTCTACTGTTGAATACAATGCTCCAGCAGCGTATGGTACTGACATGTCAATAAAGTTTGCATTTACATAACTCCTCCCCCTCTTTTCATAGCCGTTAGCCCTATTCTTTAACAAAGGTCTATTATGATCATATCCGGTGTTATTCATTTTGAGCGGAGTAAAAATGTTCTCTTGTAATACCTGCTCGTAAGATTTACCTGTTACTTTCTCAATAATGTAACCCAATAGTATATAGCCTGAATTGCTGTAAGCAAAACGTTCTCCGGGTTTGAATTGCAGCGTTGAGTCAGCAAACAGATTCACAAGCTGCACTGGACTGTAAGAATTACGGCTGATGTTCTTAAAGAACCCCGGAAACGAAGTCATATTCGGAATTCCGGAACTGTGTGTGAGCAGGTGATGAATCGTAATTACATCTCCGTTTTTTTTAGGATAATCAGGAAGATAGGCGGAAATGGGTACATCTAATTTCAATTTACCTTGTTCAACCAATTGCATGATCAACATGGAAGTAAATTGCTTCGTGATGGAACCTAACCTATGTTTAGTGTCAGGCTGATTTGGAATATTCCATTCCATATCGGCCAATCCAAACCCTTTTTTGTAAATAACTTTACCTTTTTCAGTGACCAGAACAGATCCATTAAATTTTCCATATTCAGCATATGCCCTTATTAGCTTATCAAGTTTATCGACTTTGGCTTGTCCATAAGAGACATTAAAGATGCCTGTTACTATAAAGACTCCCAGGAAAACAGTCTGAATAATTGTTCTGTTAGATTTACTTATCATTATTTTAATTTTGTTCGAGATAACGTTCACCTTGTTCTTCATTTTTTGAAAACAATCTTTCCGCAGGAAATTAATGCAGGATCAAGAATATTAATTCGATAAAATAGGTTTTGTTCTTTTAAGATAAGTCCTGCTCGCACGGAACCGTCGTAAGGCATGCGAGAAAGCGCTGCGATATAGAAAACACACTCCTCTTTAGGATTAATAGTTCTTTGAAACATGGTCGGTTTATTGAAGCTAATATCTAAAAAAGATTTTAAATCCAGGCCGTAGTCAAACAATGATTGTTTTTCAAATATCATTGTGTTCGGAGGCAGAAATAATTTTACGTAGTTGTAGGGCGAAGTGATTGCGAATGAATCAGCCGGAAAGTTAACTGTTAGTTCGAACGGAATAGCAGTTTCATTCATTACACGAATCCAGAATATTACATATACAAAGTCTTTTCCACTAGAATCAGTGTATCTTAATCCACCTCTTGGAAAGCTGTTTTGTATTATTACACCTTGGCTTGCGGTCTCACTATCAGCTTGCCAACTCTTTTGGCCGGCGGCATAGGTACAAAGTGATAGAAAAAATACAAGGAAAGTAATGAATCTCATTGTTTCAGCAGCCAGCACTTCCCGCCACAGCGTACAATATATTGCGGGAAACATAGATCTTAAACACTTCTCTATGATCATTGAAAGGATCACTACTATATACATACTCTTTTTTATCAACACTGGGGTGAACCATATTCCATGTTTTACCCATGTCAGATGACCGGAATATACCATCTGGGTGACCACATATTAAATATTCGCCCACTTGTTTGATAGATGAAATTGACAAAGAAGGTCGAAGTCCTTCGTCAATGGCTTTCCAAGTTTTTCCATTATCCAATGAAATGCGTATCCTTCTGGACATAGTGCTGGTGTTTGCAGATATCGCAGCAAATCCACCATCGATACGTTCAACAGTTATACCCACGCCACCTTCGCTGATTACCCATTCCCAGTGTTCACCATTGTCGGTCGAACGCATGATGCCTTTTTGCCCTGTCGCGATGAGAATTCCTTCTGACTCCACCATATTCATGACCCAGCCTTCATTTTGCACTTGCTTCCAGCTTTTTCCGCTGTCGACAGATTTGTAAAGACCGTGGTCGTAACCCAGGAATACCGTCCCATCAGATGTTTCAAAAATAGTTCGCATCGAATGTTTTTTGAAATTTGTATAGATCGGTAACCAGGTTCCTGCAGAGGGTGTCTTTTGATAAATTTGTCCTTCATAATTGTAGGCCATGATCCCGGAACGATTGAAAGCAATCGATCCAGTTCGTGGATCGAGATCATTCTCTTTTTTCCAAGCAGGAGTTTTAAGATTACTTTTACTGCGATACATTACATCTTTTACACGTAAATAGAGATCTGACTCGCCTGCAAAAAAACCTTCAGGCTGTTCATTTTCAGGCAAACTTTGGCTGATGTCTTGCCATGTCTTTCCACCGTCTTTTGATTGGAAAATGATGTTGGTTGCTCCCGGTTCAACATCATTTGTTGTAGTCGGGTTGGTCCCGATAGCTATCGGGATGGCTTTTAAAATCTTTGTCGGAGATGACGGTGGATATTCCAAAGCCGGATCAGCGGAAAAGGCGTTCAGCATACAATACAACAAAGTCAGATGTAGGAAGCGCATAATAAATTTGATTTTAATGATACATTAAAATTACAGGTGTTTATTTTTTTGCAACGATCTTCAATCGAATTCAATGTCATCAGAAACAGTTTTCATCAGCTAAATTTTTTTCGGAGCATGTGGTCTTTTTCAAGCCATTAGCTAGAGGTTATTCCTGATGTTCTTTACTTTTAAAGTCCGTAATGGTATTTCCATCATAACGATACACTCCATCAAACGCGTCAAACCAAATACTTCCATCATTAGCTTCTAAAATTCCAAAAAGGTTTAGTGTATAGATGTCTGGGTTAAATAAAGTTTTAGGTTCTCGCGGTGTCTCATGTTTGGATTTCGTGATTAGCTATTGACACGGCATTGGATTTACTACTTGCTTTTCCTAAACAATGCGCAGTTTCCCGCCTTAGCACAAAGCCAGGAGTGGAGACGCCACGAGAACCTGAACCCATTCAGCTATGGTTTTGCCATTAAACTAACAACCTTCTTTCCACTTCAAATTCTTTGCACTCCCCTGTGCCTTAATCGCTTTCATCATGGATGCATCTAACATTTTATCTTTGCTGCTTTGGGGAGTATTATTAAAGATATATTCCTGTCGTTTTTTATTCAGGGATTGTATCTCGACCTGAATCTTTGTACGCTCTTCCGATTTTTTCTTGATGTATACCTTGCGCTGCTCTATGCTCATGGTGCGCATTTCTGTGGGAAGGTCGTCTGACTTGGTTTCCGCAATTACTTTTTCATTGTCTTTTGCTGCATCCACCAGATCCCAACTGGAGTTCTTATAGGCATGTGAACTCTTGCAAAAACTGCGCTCCGCTGCATTGGCCAATCCATAACTCGCAGCATTATTATCCTGCACAATTTGTTGTTCCTTCCTATCCTCACCTGACGCTCCGTAGTAAACATAGGTTGCGTTAAGTTTATCGTTCAACGCAGCAATCTGATCATCGTATGGTGTTGGCACATAGACAGTCTTGCTGTTTTGTTCGATGCTCATAAATGTTCCGCCTGTTAATTCCGCGCCACGCTTCCAACTCAAAGCGATGCCGTCATTAAAATCACCGCAGTAAATAGTATTCACCACAACTTCCTTTTCCTTTGCCGCACCACAGGCTAGCTCATACGATACACTTCCCAGCGTAAAGGGTTCGTTGCCTGCAATGAAAATCATTTTCAAATCAGCATTGGAGGCAGACCACGCCAATTGATTCAAGGCGGTTTTGATCACCTGTCCGCAAAATTCATTTCCACCATTGGTGCTTAGTGAAAACAGCTTCTCCGAAATAACATCAAGGTCTTCGGTTAAGGCACTCACCTGGCGGATAAAACCTTCATTAGACGAAAGCCCGTCATTGCCATATTCATACAGCGCAATCTTAATATTGGGCTGCTTGCCATCTCCGGTTTTTGCGGCGGCCACTTCATTTACAATTTTCCACAACTGCGATTTAGCCTGATCGATCAGACCATCCATACTATTGCTCGTATCAAGCAAAAGCGCTATCATGATCGTTGGACCTTTTGCAGGAGCAACAACATTGAGTTTGTCTGTTGTGAAGCTCATGAACAGGAATGCTACCAGGAATACAAGTGGTCTTGAAAGGATGCGGTAATGACAAAGTAGTTTCATAATCGTATATGTTTGTTTTGGTAAAGCGTATGTGTTTGTTTTGGTAAGGTTTTCAAGTTCTCGCCGTGCTCACTTTTAGATTTTATCACCGGAACCGAGGGCTGTCACGTGCCTACCGGTAGGCAGGCGATTTCTTGAAAAGTTTCATAAGCAAAAATTGTTTTAACTTCGCATATCCAAACGTACGCAACCGCGTTGCTACTCATTGTAAATGAATTGTAAAAAGAAATGTAAATGCGTGTAAATTCTGCTTTTACCAGCTTTCTCACTAACCGGTTGGCGGTGGGTTCCGGCATTGCCATCGTGATGCTTGCCATTTTTTTTATCGCCTCGTCTTTCACAAAACGTTCTGACCGCGACTTACGTGCGAAGCAAGCGAACCTCATTGTCCGTCAAATTGGTCATCGGTTGCTGCTGCAGGCGGGTGACTCAACCTCACGAGTATTGCCGGTTACCGAGATTAAAGAAGGCACGTTTCTGCTCACGTTCGAAAATGAATTCGTTTTTAACCACGACTCGCTCATGATGCTGACGCAGAGCTTGTTCCCCAAAACACAGTTCCCTTCCGGTTACACCGTTACCGTACATGAATGCCTGAGTGCCAGCATCGTCTATGGTTTTCAGATAAATAATACCTCACCAGACATCCTGGCCTGCAGAGGCAGACGTCAGCCCCAAGGCTGTTACACCATCGAAATTGCCTTTCCCGATTTATATGAGAACGTAGAACAGAAGAAAGCTGGCATCGACCAGCGGCCTGAAGAACTCAAATCATTTAAAGTTGATCCCCAGGAAGCCAATCCAAAACCTGAAGAAATCAAATCAATTAAAGTTGATCCCCTGGAAGCCAATCCAAAACCTGAAGAACTCAAATCATTTAAAGTTGATCCTCAGGAAGCCAATCCAAAACTTGCAGAACTCAAATCATTTAAAGTTGATCCCCAGGAAGCCAATCCAAAACCTGAAGAACTCAAATCAATTAAAGTTGATCCTCAGGAAGCCAATCCAAAACCTGAAGAATTGAAAACGACAACCTTCGACTATCCATTCATCAGCCTGGTTTGTAGCGGCATGCTGGTGTTGTTGAGTGTTGCCTTGTTGATTGGGCGTTTTGGGAAAAGTTTAGTACCGGTGCCCATGCAGAATCAAGACCACTCTATAATAAAAGAGTCCGTTCCAGAAGCGTCTGCTCTAGGAAAATTTTTATTTGATGTGAAGGATCAGCGTTTGTTATTGGGGAGTGAGGTGATTAGTCTCACAGACAAAGAATACAGGATTCTCGAATTGCTTAACCAAAATTTTGGTGAACTGATCCCCCGCGAAACACTGATGCAGAAAGTCTGGATCAATGAAGGGGTCATCACCGGTCGCAGCCTGGACATGTTTGTATCGAAACTTCGAAAGAAATTAAGCGGTGACCCTGAGCTAAGAATTACGAATGTTCATGGGAGGGGGTATAAGCTGGAAATACCTGGAATACAGATTTTATAAAATCCCGGAGGAATAACGTCACGGCTGGCCATTATTCTTTAATAAATTTGTTTTGATCATTTGTGAAAAAAAATCTTAGATCAACAGAGGCGTCCAGGAAAGCGGCCGGTGTTTGCAATTCCGACTTCCCTCCTGCCAGTACACTTCGGCTTGCCTGCCGAAATTGTTTCAATGTAGGCAGGGATTTTCACTTCGATCCCTATTGCCCCCTTTGCCTACACAAGCATCAACACACAACTTGTCCGCCGTGGCGGATTGTATAGGCCCTGCCTACCGGCAGGCAGGCGCATCATTCCGCGCAAAAACCCAAGCCTTTCCAAAGACCTGCCTGCCGGTAGGCAGGGTGTTGTTGCCCGGCCCAATGCAACCCTTGAGAGTTGAGAACAATTTCCAACCCATAAAAAAACTTCTGCCACGTGCCACGCTAAGCTATTGTAACACGTGTCTCGCCTTGGCGGATAACGCGAAACATTATATAACTATTGCTTGGCTAACTGGCTGACCTGCCTACGTGAGGCTGTTCGGCAGGCAGGCCAGCAGTTATATAATTATGTTAAATTTTGAACGTGCTGCGTTCTCCACGGGCGCTCAAGCAAAGGCATTGCTGAAGAGTTATATAATTTGACGTATTAAATAGCCGCTCAGTCCTGCCGCACATCCGGGCTCAGAAACTGTTGAGAATGTTGCTGAAATGATATTTAACAAGTCTTGATGATATTTTTTTTTCATTATAGGCATGCTCCTATTAATTCACACGCTAACTAAACTAATAAATCGCATTACCGGCAAGGCAACTACCGCGTAAACTGAGTAATTTTGATAGATTCAAATTTATCCAATCAATTAAAGCATGCACTATCTAAATAGGATATCCAAACTATTATTTTCATTTATAGTCTTTGTATTATTTTTTTTGATTCAAAGTGTAAACGCACAAATATCCTTGCCGGAAATCCCAAGCGAATTGACTTTTTCCGGTGAACCTGTTCCGTTGTATGATCCGGATATAAAAGAAAGACTTGAAAAGGAACTTATTATTAATATGAACAAGCACGCTTCCACTATTCTCATATTAAAAGAAAGTGGCCGATGGAAATCTTACCTTCAAGCAATGCTCGATAGCGCAACGGTACCCCAAGAATTCTTTTATCTGGCCGTTATTGAGAGTGAATTGGATCCTATGTCTCGCTCAAGCGCAGGAGCTACAGGATTTTGGCACTTTACGGAAAGTACAGCCAAAGAATATGGTCTTGAGATTTCGGATTATGTGGATGAAAGAAGAGATGCTGAAAAATCTACCCGGGCTGCATCCGAGTTTTTGAAACGCGCATACAAAAGATTTGGTTCGTGGACATTGGCAGCTGCAGCTTTTAATCGAGGATCGAAAGGAATTGAAAATGCGGTAAATGGCCAACACACCAATAGCTACTACCAGCTTTACCTGAACGAAGAAACATCTCGGTATGTATTTCGGATTCTCGCCCTGAAACTGATTATTGAAGCTCCGGAAAAATACGGCTATAGTCTATCCCCTTCTGATTATTACCAGCCGGTTGAGTATAAAACTATTTTTATAGACCAATCCATTCAAAATCTACCCCAGTTCGCAAAATCGTTAGGAGTCAGTTACCAAACATTAAAAGAGCATAATCCCTGGATTCAAAACACCGACTACAAACTTGTATTAAAAGAAGGGAAAAAATATAAAATAAGAATACCAGCAAAAAAGGATTAGGTGTAAGGGCATTCTCGCTAGTCAAATTTCTGAGTAATTATCCACGTGTTACGTTCGGGCAGGCGCTTTTTATTGTAATGGTAATCTGCGTTTTCAGAACGATCTCCCAGGCTTGCGGCCCAGGATACTTTTTGCGTGGTGTCTGGCCGTTCAACACGCCACAGATGATCCAACTCAGCTTTTAACTTTTCTAAACCTTCTCGGGTAATTAAGGGCATTTTCATGGTTACGCAATACTCGCCGCCAAATCTTATGAAGATAAAATCCTTTCAAATTCCCAAAACTTACCGCGTTATCCTGTCTTTCTGATTATGATTCGAATGCTATAAAAAAGCGCGCTATTATTTCCAATACATCAAAAACTACGCAGCACTACAATTGCTGCACAAGACAAAAGAGTTCATGGACATCGCTTCATATCTAAGTAATTCAAATAAAACTTCAACAAAGACTGAGAAGATGTGAATCAAAATAATGTCGATTGCCGATAAATTTAGTTAGAAATGAGCAGCCATTCATGCCAACGGCAACTGTCCTGCTACACTTCCCATCCTTTGCGGTAAGTTCTTCCTACAAATTGATTCGCCTCTTCCAGGTTGGTGATTTTCATGTTGTCTCCATCCCATAACAACTTTTTGCGGCCGTAGAACTCCATTTCATCGCCAGTTTGTTTTCTCAACATGTAGCTGCGGATGGCAAGATTACCCATCAACACTGTTTCTGTCATCGGCCCAGCATAGTCGAATGATGAAGTCAAGGCCATATGCTCTTTGCTGCCGAAGCCAGCTTTACACGCATCAACCCATTTCCGCTGGTGACCGTATTCCGGCTCATCCGTAGAACCGGTCTCCGGACCGAACTCGGTTGTGCCATCGTTCAGGTAAAGTTTCGGCATCATCGGAGAACTGTCGTTGATGTTTGTAGTGATCAGACCTTTCTCACCAATAATGAGAACGCCATTGGCGCTATTTTCACCGCCAAAGTCTTTGTCTGCAGGAATGATCTCCGGACGTGACGGTCTCAGACCACCATCGCTCCAGGTCATTTCAATTGGAGCTTTGCTTTTCTCTGTTGCCGCAAAGTGAAGTGTTATAAAAGATGAAGGTGGACATCCTTCCGGATGGTAATCTGCTGTCCACATTTGCGAATAAATAGAGCTCACGCTGCATTCCGCATCGGTAGGGTATTTCAGTCCGAGCGCGCGGAACGGAATATCGATCAGGTGACAACCCACATCGCCCAACGCGCCCGTCCCGTAGTCCCACCATCCGCGCCAGTTGAACGGATGAAGGTTAGGCGTGTACGGCTTCATCTCAGCAGGACCGAGCCAAAGATCCCAGTACAGATCTTTCGGCTTCTTACTTTCATCGGGCGCAGGCATCGCGAAACCCTGAGGCCACACCGGGCGATTCGTCCAGATCTGTACCTTCGAAATCTTACCGAGTTTTCCGGAATCTATCCAGCGCTGAACCATGCTGTGCAATGGATTCGACCCACCCTGGTTTCCCATCTGTGTCACCACTTTTTTATCGCGGGCCATCTTTGTGAGCATGCGCGCCTCACGGATATTGTGGGTCATTGGTTTCTGAACGTATACGTGCTTTCCACGCTGCATGGCGAATGCTGCCGCCGGTCCGTGTACGTGATCAGGAGTGGAAATGGTCAATGCATCAATATCCCTTTCCTGTTCGAGCATGACTCGGTAGTCATTGTACAACTTGGCCTTCGGGAAGTTTTCCACGGATCGTTTTGCAGAGCCTGAAAAGTCAACGTCACATAGCGCAGTTACTCTTTCACGTCCGTTTACTGAAGCGTTTTTAATATCGCTACTACCCTTCCCCCCAGCACCAATCGCAGCAATAACAAGTTGATCGCTGGGCGCTGTGAAACCAACGCCTCCCAGCACGTGCCTGGGCACGATAAAAATGGAGGACGCAAGCAGACCTTGTTTGATGAATTTTCTTCGCGAAGACTCGCCTTTCATTTTATTATGTTTACTCATGACGGGAGATATTTTGATGGATACGAATGATTTACTTCTGAATACAGAAAATTACAAATTAATAGCCATTTCGAAAACCCTGTAATACAGGTGAAAGCTGCCAAATAGACGAAAAAACGTATCTTAATTTCAATTAGATCGGAAATCGTAAAGTGTCCTCAATTATAAAGGATTCACCCCTCTTTGAAAGGTTAATTGGTTGGACGAAATATCCCCGCTTACACCCACTCTTCCGCCGCGTCCACCAGAGCCTTCCACAAGTGCAGAGCGAAAGAACTTCGAACCATTACACGGTAACGAAACTGAGCAATATGCCAGACGATGACCGGCGCCTTCGCCATGAGCCCCTGGGTGACACTTGCAATAGGGAAGCTTTTTTCCCGGAGATCCTGATCCCAAAGGTGGGCGAGCACCTCACGAACCTTAGGTCCTTCAAGTTCAATGGTAGTTCGCTGGCCGCTGACATCAACCACGCTGAAATGATAGTTGTCTTTCAACAGCAAAGGTGCGAGCTTCTGCTCAGTTTCCTGGAATCCTACAATAAGCCACCAGTCCGGTGCAAGGCACAGGGCATGGGCTTCACTTCCACTGGATACTGAACTTCCTCGTATCTGGCCTGGCTTCCCCGGCAGATCCATGCCCAGCGCTTCAGCGACTGCGGCTTGTGTTGAGGTGCCGGGTGCCACACGAAGATCGATGGTATGCAATCCTGGCAATTCACGAATGGCCACCGTAGCGACGGTTCCCATTTTCATTCCTTCGAGCGGACTTTCTTTGGTGATCATAAGTGGATTTTCAAGAGTCTCTTCGGATGTTCTCCTTGTCAATGAATACAGCGTCGCAGATGGTGGCGCGCAGCACTTTTTTTCCCCCGATAGTCATCGGGGCAGGCATGGGTACGGCCACCGCTTCACCGATCCGGTTCAGGCCATCGGCCACCAGTGCCAGTGCGAAAGCGCGGCTCAGCGCAGGTGAATAGTACGAGCTCGTCACATAGCCAGTATGCCTGGTTTGGCCATGGTCGTCCGGTTGTGCGTTAGGTACGGTGATGTATGCACCCTCCGGAATGACCTCTTCATGGTTCTCCGGCAACAGGCCGACCAGCTGCAGCTTCCCCGTTGCTTTCAGGTAGGGCAGTTGGAAGGAACGCTTTCCGATAAACTCTTTCTTTTTGGAGACGATCCACGACATGTTGAGATCATACGGCGTCTGGGTGCCGTCGGTATCCTGCCCAACGATGATGTATCCCTTTTCCGCACGCAGCACGTGCATGGTCTCGGTGCCATAGGCAGTCAGGTCATAGGGACGTCCGAGCTCCCACAGTCGTTCCCAAATAGGACGGGCATAGCCCCAGGCAACATTGATCTCGAATGCCAACTCTCCCGAAAAGGAGATTCGTGCTATGCGCACAGGGATACCGCTGATCGTCGCCATCCGGCTGTGCATGAAGGGAAATGCATCTTTTGAAAGATCAATATCAGTGACCAGTTCCAGGAGGAGCTGCCTGCTTTTCGGGCCGACCAGCGCGATCGTCGTATTGGGCTCGCTGCCCGAAGTGCACGTCACTTCCCACTCACGCCCTTCCCTCCGATCTTCCACTACCA
>Ga0184629_10000119_pt1 | contig 32054 bp, 32 predicted proteins | sample PLM4_32_b1_FD_133158 | JGI IMG/M metagenome (GOLD analysis project Ga0184629, IMG submission 133158) | Groundwater sediment microbial communities from an aquifer in East River, Colorado, USA - PLM4_32_b1 | ecosystem: Environmental > Terrestrial > Soil > Riparian zone | place: USA: East River...
AATACGATTTCTTCGCCGCCCAGAAGCGCTCGCAGCCGGTCGGTGGGCTGGGGGATCGCGCCCTCTGGCTGGCGGCCGGCGCGACCCGCGGGAACCTGGTGGTCGTCCACGGATCGGATGTGGTCACGGTGGCGATCACCGACTTCAGCGGGAAGGGCAGGTTGCAGGATCGGGCCCGGGCCTTCGCCAGGAAGGTGCTGGACCATATGTGAGCGCGAGGGCCGCCGTTGAGGAAACGCCGTGCCAGAATTAACTTCCGCTATGGGAACCATCCGCCAGACTCCCGCTCTCACTTTCGACGATGTCCTCCTCGTCCCGCGGCATGCCACCGTGCATCCGCGCAGCGTGGACATCGCGAGCCGCTTCACCCGCGACATCCCGCTCAACATCCCGCTCGTCTCGGCGGCGATGGATACGGTCACCGAATCCGAGATGGCGATGGCCATCGCCCGGGCCGGCGGCATCGGGGTGATCCACAAGAACATGCCGATCGATCGCCAGGCGGCCGAAGTGGACCGCGTGAAACGCAGCGAGTCGGGCATGATCCTCAACCCGATCACGCTCGGTCCCGACCGCCCGCTGCGCGAAGCCGCCCAGTTGATGGCGCGGTTCCGGATCTCCGGCGTGCCGATCGTGGATTCCGCCGGCAAACTGGTCGGCATCGTCACCAACCGTGATCTGCAGTTCGAGCGCGAGCTCGACCGCTCGATTCGCGAGGCGATGACCAAGGATCACCTGGTGACGGCGCCCATTGGCACCACGCTCGACGAAGCGGAAAAGATCCTCGGCGCCCACCGGATCGAGAAGCTGCCCGTGGTGGATCAGCACGGCGTGCTGCGCGGGCTCATCACGATCAAAGACATCTTCAAGCGCCGCCAGCATCCCAGCGCCAACAAAGATCAACACGGGCGGCTGCGGGTGGCGGCGGCGGTGGGCGGGTCGCTGGAAGCGCTGGCGCGCGCCAAGGCGCTGCTCGACGCCGGCTGCGACGTGATCGTGGTCGATTCGGCGCACGGGCATTCGCAGGGCGTGCTCGACACGGTCGCGTGCCTGCGCGAGAAATATCCGGATGCGCAGCTCGTGGGGGGGAACGTGGCGAGCGAAGCCGGCGCGCGCGCGCTGGTCGAGCGGGGCGTGGATGCGGTGAAGGTCGGCGTGGGCCCGGGCTCGATCTGCACCACGCGGGTCGTCACCGGCGTCGGCGTTCCCCAGATCACCGCGATCGTCGATGCGGTGCGCGGCGCGGGCGACATCCCCGTGATCGCCGACGGGGGCATCAAGTACTCGGGTGACATCGTCAAGGCGCTGGCCGCGGGCGCCGAGAGCGTCATGATGGGCTCGATGCTCGCCGGCACGGAAGAGAGCCCGGGCGAATCGTTCCTGCTCGAAGGCCGGCGCTTCAAGGTGATCCGCGGCATGGGCAGCCTCTCGGCGATGGAGGAGGGCTCCGCCGACCGCTACTTCCAGGAGGGCGAGGTGAGTCCCTCGAAGCTCGTCCCGGAAGGAATCGAAGGGCGCGTCCCCTATCGCGGGCCGGTGGGCGATGTGCTGTTTCAGATGATCGGCGGGCTGCGCAGCGGCATGGGCTATTGCGGCGTTGCGACGATGACGAAGCTGCGCACCGAAACCGAGTTCATCCGCATCACCTCCGCGGGACTGCGCGAGTCGCACCCGCACGACGTCGTGGTCACCCGGGAAGCGCCCAACTACAGCCTCTGACCGCGCCGCCTGACGGTCCCACGCTTGACACGTCGGGAGCCGCGGTCTACTCTAGCGCCCGATTCCGATGTGATCCCAAACTACGCCCGAGGGTGCGCATGGATCTGTTCCGACGGAAAAGCGTCACCGATCTCCAGAAGGAAGCGGAGACCGACCACAGCCTGAAGCGCGCCCTCGGCGCGCTCAACCTGACCACGTTGGGCATCGGCGCCATCATCGGCACCGGGATCTTCGTCCTGACCGGGACGGTGGCGGCGCTGAACTCCGGACCGGCGGTCGTGCTGTCGTTCGCCATTGCCGGCGTGGCATCGATCTTCGCGGCCCTGTGCTACTCCGAGTTCGCGTCGCTCGTGCCGATGGCGGGCAGCGCCTATACCTACGGCTACGCCACGCTGGGTGAGTTGATCGCGTGGATCATCGGGTGGGACCTGATTCTCGAGTATGCGCTCGGCGCCGTCACCGTGGCGATCGGGTGGTCCGGCTACGTGGTGAGCTTCCTGCACGATATCGGTATCAACATGCCCTGTGCCCTCTCCGCGGCGCGGGGCACGGTGGTCACCTGCGCGGATGGCTCGCAGTCCACCGCGATCTTCAACCTGCCCGCCGTCATCATCATTGCCCTCGTCACCGCGCTGCTCGTCATCGGGATCAAGGAGTCCGCGAACGTCAACTCCTTCATCGTGATCGTGAAGGTTGCCGTGGTGCTGCTGTTCATCGTTGGGGCCGCCCATGCGGTGAATTCGGCCAACTGGCATCCGTTCATCCCGCCCCAGACCGTCAGGGACGGCGTTCCGGCGGCCGGGGAGTTCGGGTGGAGCGGCGTCTTCACCGGTGCGGCGATCGTGTTCTTCGCCTATATCGGGTTCGATGCGGTGAGTACCGCCGCGCAGGAGGCCAAGAACCCGCAGAAGGACATGCCGATCGGGATCATCGGGTCCCTGCTCATCTGTACGGTCTTGTATATCCTCGTCTCCGGCATCGCGACCGGCATCATGAGCTACAAGGAGCTGAACGTTCCCGACCCGATCGCCGTAGTCGCCGATCACGCCGGGCTGGGCTGGATGTCCACGTTGATCAAGCTCGGCGCCATCGCCGGTCTGTCGTCGGTGATCCTGGTCATGCTGCTCGGGCAGTCACGCGTGTTCTGGACGATGTCCAAAGACGGTCTCCTGCCGCAGTTCGTCAACAAGATCCATCCGAAGTTCCAGACCCCGTACATCACCTCCATCGTCACGGGGATAGGAGTCGCCTTCTTCGCGGCGATTCTGCCGATTCGCGATGCGGCCAGCTTGGTCTCCATCGGCACGCTGCTGGCGTTCGTCATCGTGTCGATCGGCATCCTGGTGTTGCGGGTCCGCGAGCCGAACCTCCCCCGCGCGTTCAAGACGCCGCTCGTGTGGTTCGTGGCGCCGGCCGGCGCGTTTTCGGCAGCCTACCTGATGAAAGCATTGCCGCCCGTGACTTGGGAGCGGTTGATCATCTGGTTCGGGATCGGCATGGTGGTGTACGCCGTCTACGGGTATCGCAACTCGAAGCTGACCAAGCAGGCTTGACGGCCTGAGTCGGAACTCTGGAATCGGCGGCCGGCCTCGAACAGCGGGGCCGGCCGCTCGCATTTGGCCATCCGCACCGCGCATATTCCGAAACGATGTCCACACGCGTACGCACCCGGATCGGCTACTTCACCCTCTGGACCCTGCTGGGGCTGGTCTTTTCGACGCAGCTCTATCTCGCCGATCAGCGCTTCTCGACGCGCCCATCCACCTGGTGGCAGGCGCTGCGGTTCGAGCTGCCGGCGTGGTACCTGTGGGGGGTGCTGGCGCTCGTGGTCCGGGCGTTCGCGCGGCGTTTTCGCATCGACCGGGCGAACTGGGAGCGCGCCGTCCCGATCCACTTCGGCGCGAGCCTCTGGCTGAGCGCCCTGCACCTGATCGCGGCAACCGGAGTCCAGGTCCTCCTGCAGAGCGGCGCGCCCGCCTCCTATCTCACCCGGCTGGTGGACAACTTTGCCTCGTCGTATCACTGGAACCTGCTCATCTATTGGGCGATCGTCGCTTTGGTGCACGCGCGCGACTATGCGCGGGACGCCCAGGAGCACCGCGTGCGCGCCGCGGAGCTCGAGACGAGCGTCGCCGAGGCGCGCCTCCAGGCGCTCACCTTGCAGCTGCGGCCGCACTTCCTCTTCAACACGCTGAATGCGATCGCCGAGCTGATCCACGAAGACCCGGATGCGGCCGAGCGCATGGTCGGGCGGCTCGCCGACCTGCTCCGGCGCACGCTCGAGACCGACGGATCGGCCGAAGTGTCCCTCGCCACCGAGCTGGAGCTCGTCGATCGCTACCTCGACATCGAAGGGGTGCGCTTCCAGGACCGGCTGCGGGTCCACTGGGAGGTGGCGGGCAACGCGCGGGCCGCGCAGGTGCCCGCGATGATCCTGCTGCCGCTGGTCGAGAACGCGGTCCGCCACGGTGTGTCCTCCCGACCCGGTCCGGGGGAAGTGGGTATCCGGGCGCGGCGCGACGCCGATACGTTGTGGCTCGAAGTTTGGGATGACGGGCCGGGGCTGGATGCTTCGGCGCGCAGCGAGACGGGGCCGCGGCGCGGGATCGGCCTCGCGAACACGCGGGCCCGCCTGACGCAGCTCTATGGCGATACGCACCGCTTCGAGCTCATCGACGGGACGCCGGCCGGCCTCGTCGTCCGGGTGTCGCTGCCGTACCGCGAGGAGCGCGTCGCGTGACGATCCGGGCATTGCTGGTGGAGGACGAGCCGCTCGCCGCGCGGCGTTTGCGACGCCTGCTGCGCGACGAAGCGGACGTGACGGTGGTCGGGGCCTGCGGCGATGCCTCCGCCGCGCGGGCGGCGATCCAGACCCTGGCGCCCGACCTGGTCCTCCTCGACGTGCACCTCCCCGGTGCCGACGGGTTGTCCGTGCTGGAGCGGTTGCCGGTCGAGCGGCGGCCCGCCGTCATTTTCGTGACGGCGTACGAACGGTACGCCGTGCCGGCGTTCGCGCACGAGGCGGTCGACTACCTCCTCAAGCCGATCGACCCGGAGCGGTTCCGGACCGCGCTGGCGCGTGCCCGGCGCCGGCTGGCCCGGCGCGAGCGCGCCGCGGGCGACGGCGCCCCACTGGCGAGGATTCTGGTGCGCGAACGGGGCCGGGCGTTCTTCGTGCGGGTGGAGGAAGTCGACTGGTTCGAGGCCGACGGCAATTACGTGCGGCTCCACCTGGGACGGGCCACGCATCGGGTGCGGGTGCCGCTCGCGCGGCTCGAAGCGCGCCTCGACCGGCGCGCGTTCCGCCGCATCAGCCGCTCGCACATCGTGCGGATCGACGGGATTCGCGAGCTGCAACCGTGGTTTCACGGCGACGGGCTGGTGCTGCTGACGAGCGGAGCCAAGCTGCGGCTCAGCCGGCGCTTCCGCGACCGGTTGTACGAGGCGATGGCGTGAGGTCCCGCTCGCCCCTGCGATAGTCCGTCTCGCCCCCGGCGGCGCGCCAGGCGCTCCGCGAGAGTGGAGATTGCCGTTCCACACTCTTCGCGGAGAACTCGAGGATGTCGCTCTGGGCCACGAAATCCATCGCCGTGCTGCGCGCCGAGGCCGATGCCGCGAGCGACATGTCGCTCAAGCGGGAACTGGGCCCGCTCAACCTCGTCACCCTGGGGATCGGCGCCGTCATCGGAGCCGGGATCTTCGTGCTCACCGGGCAGGCCGCCGCGCTGCACGCGGGTCCGGCCGTCCCGATCTCGATGGCTCTGGTCGGCATCGCGTGCACCTTCGCGGCGCTGTGTTACGCCGAGATGGCGAGCGCCGTACCGGTCGCGGGCAGCGCCTACACCTACGTCTATGCCACGATGGGCGAACTCGTCGCCTGGATCGTCGGTTGGGATTTGGTGCTCGAGTACGCCGCGGGCGCCGCGGGCGTCGGCGTGGGCTGGTCCGGTCACCTCGTCTCGCTGCTCGGCTTGTTCGGGGTGCGCCTGCCGGACGCGCTGGCGGCGTCGCCTACCGCCTGGTGCACGGTGGCCCAGGTCGGCACGATGGCGGCACCGGGGTGCGCGCACGCGGGACTCAACCTGACCGGCGCCATCGTCAACCTCCCGGCGGTGTTCATCGTCGCGCTGATGTCGACGATCCTGGTGATCGGGATCCGCGAATCGGCGCGCGTGAACAACGTCATCGTGATCCTCAAAGTTGCGATCGTCCTGCTGGTGGCCATCGTGGGGCTGGCGCACATCACGCCGTCCAACTGGAAGCCGTTCATTCCGCCGAACACGGGGGAATGGGGGACGTTCGGCTGGTCCGGCGTGCTGCGTGGAGCCGGACTCGTGTTCTTCGCCTATATCGGGTTCGATGCCGTCTCCACGACGGCGCAGGAAGCGAAGAACCCGCAGAAGGACATGCCGATCGGCATCCTGGGATCGCTCGCCGTCTGCACGGTGCTGTATATGATCGTGTCGGCGGTGCTCACCGGCATGGTGCCCTACACCCAGCTCAACCTGCCGGCACCGGTGGCATATGCGATGGAGCAGGTCGGCGCGCCGTGGGGAGTCCGGGTGGCGATCGACCTCGGCGCCGTCCTGGGATTGGGCTCCGTGGTGCTGGTGATGTTGCTCGGGCAGTCCCGCGTATTCTTCTCGATGTCGCGCGACGGCCTGCTCGGCCGCTGGGCGGGCAAAGTGCACCCCACGCGCCGCACCCCGTACCTCTCGACCATCTACACCGGCATCGCGGTCGGACTCGCGACCGGGCTGCTGCCGCTGCAGCTGCTGGGCCAGCTGGTGAACATCGGTACCCTGCTGGCGTTCGTGCTGGTGTGCGCCGGCGTCTGGATCCTGCGTCACAAGCGTCCTGACCTCGACCGGCCGTTCCGGACGCCGTTCGTACCGTTCGTGCCGATCATGGGGATGCTCTGCTGTTTCGGGCTGATGCTGACCCTCCCCGCCGACACGTGGATCCGGCTCCTGGTGTGGCTGGTCATCGGGTTCGCGGTCTATTTCGGCTATAGCCGGAAGCATTCGGTGCTACGACAAAAAGACGTCTAGAAGAGAATCGTCAAGGAGAAAGGCGTCGAGAAGAGGGGCGTCGAAAGGGAACCGTCAGTCACGGTTTCCCTCTTGACGCCTTTTTTCTCGACGTTTCTCTCTCGACGTACTTATCTTCTGTCAATGCAATCCATTCCCATTGCCGCAGAGAGAGTGGCCGCCGCCCGTCAGATCGCCGCGATCCTGAAGCCGGGGCAGCGCGTCGCGCTCACCACGCACGTCAACGCCGACGGCGACGGGGTGGGGAGCGAAGTTGCGCTCTGGCATCTGCTCCGCGCTCGGGGCCTGGATCCGGTGATCGCCAATTCCACCGGGATCCCGGACCGACTCGGGTTTCTGGTGCCGCCGGAAGCGGACGCCAGCGACCGCGCGGGGCGGGAGATCGCGCGGGCCGATGTCGTGGTCGTGGTCGACATCTCCGATCTCGACCGCCTGGGAGACCTCGCGAAAGCGGTCCAGGAACGACGGGCCCCGGTCGCCTGCATCGATCACCACGTGAGTCCCGGCACGCTGCCCGATGGCCCGCGGCTGGTGGCGCCGGAGGCGACGGCGACGGCGGAGCTGGTCTACGATCTTGCCGCCGCGCTGGAGTGGCCGCTTTCGACCGACGCCGCTCGGGCGCTGTACGTGGGGATCCTCACCGACACCGGGGGGTTCCGCTTTTCGAACACGAGCGCGCGCGCGCTGCGCGTCGCCGCCGCTTTGCTGGAGCACGGGGTGGAGCCGGAGTCCATCTACGAGGCGATCTACGCCAGCGCCCCGGAAGGCCGAGTGCGACTCCTGGCGGAAGTGCTGCAGACCCTGGTGGTGGAGCCGGAGCGGGGTCTCGCCTGGGTGACGGTGCCGGCCGGGGCGCTGGAGCGGCACGACGTGACGCCCGACGACCTGGACGGGGTGGTGGAGCACGCCCGGTCGATCGCCGGGGTCCGCCTGGCGCTGCTGTTCCGCCAGATCGCCAACGGGCGCATCAAGGTGTCGTTCCGCTCGATGGGCAGCGTGGACTCCGCCGCCCTCGCCCAGGAGTTCGACGGCGGCGGGCACCACAAGGCGGCCGGTGCGTCGCTCGAAGGATCGGTGGCGGAGGTCCAGGAGCGCGTGCTGCGCGCCGCGCGCCGCCGCCTGAACGGCGGAGCCGCCTAGGGCCGGCGTCGCGGCGCCGGGCGAGCGAGCACCAGCCACGCCGCCGCCGCACGGTGTTAGATTCGCCCTTCTCGACGGGGAGCGGCGCATGGCACGGGTGACCGGTATCGGCGGGATCTTCTTCAAGGCGCGCGACCCCAAGGTGCTCGGCGCGTGGTATCAGGCGCACCTGGGCATCCAGCTCGAAGACTGGGGCGGTAGCCAGTTCCGCTGGCGCCGCCACGATGCCCCGGACCGCACCGAGTTCACGGTGTGGAATCTGTTCAAAGAGGACTCGACGTACTTCGATCCGGGGACGAAGCCCTTCATGGTGAACTACATCGTGGAGGACCTCGCCGCGGTGCGCGCGCAGCTCCGTGCCGAGGGCGTCACGGTGGACGACCGCGTCGAGGAGTCGGAGTTCGGCAAATTCGGCTGGGCGATCGACCCCGAAGGCAACCGGTTCGAGCTGTGGGAGCCGCCTACCAGTTGAACCAGTGACTCGCCTTGATCAGGAACGTGTTGTCCGGGTGCTGGTGGAATAGGTTGTCGAAGTCCCCCCGGAACGAGCGGGTGCCGTAGGACGGATCGAAGTCCTGGCGCCCCTGGGTCCATACGAGGAAGATCGTCGAGCCCGGCTGGTACTCCCACCGCAGCACCAGGTTCGAATTGAACTGCTTGAAGTTGAAGTCCTGGGCCACCGACGGGTCGGCGTAGGGCTGGAAGCGGTCGAGGTACGCCGCGGCGCGCGGATTGGCGATCTCGCGCACGTTCGAGTAGCGGCCCTTGGTGACGAAGGGCGCGGCGTACAGCTGCACCGTCAGGTTCGGGCTGGCCGTGAAGTTGACCCGCCAACTGAGACTCATGGTGCGCTGCTCGAGATGGGCGAAGGTGTAATGGGTGATGCCCGCGGTGTCGGTCGAATTGCCGGTCCATTGCGTGTTATCGGCGTTGCGCGTGGCGTTCAGGTACACGGAGGCCGTCCACCGTGAGGACACGCGCAGGTCGACACCGGGGTTGAGGTTGAGCGAGGTGGAGCGGCCCTCGTCGCCGCGCCAGTAGTTGAACCAGAGCGAAGGCGACACGACGCGCCGCGCGTCACCCTGGATGCCGCCCCACGGGGCGATATAGGAGCTCTGGCGGACCGCCGGGCCGCCGCGCGCGCAGCGATCGCAAAAGGTCGAGCCGAGCTGCCCCACGGTTCCGCCGATGTGGACCCACCAATGGTTCGACAGCTCCGTGTGAAAGTTGCTGTTTACGGCATGTTCCAACGGCATTCCTGCCGTGGTCCAGTCATTCCATTCGTTGAAGTTCCACCACAGGCGGTTGAACACGGCGTTGGGCTTGTTGAAATTGAGCGACGCCCACGACGCCTGCTCCTGCCAGTCGGCGCGGTTCAGGAACCCGAGGTCGTTGATCTCGTATCCCGGGGAGACGCGCTGCAGGCTCGTCTCGAAGTGAATCAGTCCCGCGAGCTTGCCGACCTTCACCTGCTCGGCGTGACCGGTAAGCGTCGTGGCGGCACTGTCGAGGCGTAATGCTCCGTCGGGGCGCTGGTAGAAATGCGTCGCGGTCTGCTGCGTGGCCAGGATCGCGGCGGGTGACCCCGTGACCCGTGAGCCCGTGACCGACGCGTTCAGCTCGTACCGGCTCTGGAGGAAGCGGTGGCGGAAGTCCACACCGCTCACCAGAGCGCTCGAGCGGAGCTGGCTCCGCGACGAATCCGCGAGCGAGCGGTTCACGGCGGTGGCGATCACGCCGATCCCCGTCTCGCCGCGGCGGAAGTCCTGCGTAGCCCGCACGACGGCGTAATTGGTCGCCGGCTCGATCGTGAGATTGTTGACGCCGACCTGCCGCTGGGTGACGGCATCGAGTGCCCCCAGGGACAGCCCATTCGGCGAGCGGCCCGTGAGCTTCACCGCGCCAAGGATGGTCGAGGCTGTCGGGGAGGTCGCGTCGCCATAGAGATCGGACAGCTGCGGCGCCCGGCCGATGCGACGCGAATAGAAGAGGTTCTCGCTGCCGCAGTCCCGTACTACGTTGCAGTTGACGTTGAAGCTCAGGAGCCCCGCGCCCTCGATGAAGAATGGGCGTCGCTCCTGGAAGAACGTTTCGAACGCACCGAGGTTCAGGACGGAGGGGTCGGCCTCGACCTGGCCGAAGTCAGGGTTGATGGTGCCGTCCAACGTCAAGTTGGAAGTGACGCCGTACTTGAAGTCCGCCCCGGCCGTGAGGCGCTGGTCGCGGTCGAACCCCGTGGCGGTCGGGACCGACACGTTCTTGGTCGAAACGTACGGCGCGGCTTCGAGGCGGCGTGGCGAGGAAATTCCGTCGATGCCCGTGACCTCGCCGAGCTGCGACGAGATGCCAGGTTGATTGCGGTGATACACGGGCCAGCTCACCCGCTCCTTGAACCGCTCGATGTCGCGCCACACGGCGAACCCGAAGGTGTGGGTCGGCCCGTTGGCGTAGCGGAGCTGGGAGAGGGGAATCCGGAACTCGGCCGTCCAGCCGAGCGAGTCCACCGCGGTCGCGACGTCCCAGACGCCGTCCCAGGCGTCGTCCTCGTTGGCGTCGTTGTACATCGCGTAGTCGCGCTTCACCCCGCCCGGGCTCACGGCAAACTCGTAGCCGGAGCGGCGGTCGTGGTAGGAATCGATCATGATCTTCAGCTGGTCGGTGGGCGGCCGGACGTCGCGCCGCGCCAGGATGCGGAGGATCTTCTGAGGCTCGGGATCGTACGCCCGGATGAATGCATAGAAATTGTGATCGTCGTACGCGACCTTGGCGACGGTGGCGAAGCGCGCCGCCTTTCCCTCATCGGGGTCGAACTCCAGGAACTCCGTGATCGGTTGAGCCAAGCGCCAGACCTCATCGTCGTCCCGGCCGTCCAGTACCGGCGGCCGGACCGCGCGCGCGGCGCTCGCTTGCGTGACGGATGGGGGCGTCGTCGGGGTCGATGCCGCGGCGACGGTCTGACTGGCTGCGATGGCGGCGAACAGCACGGACGTTGTAAGCACGGTGGACCCCGAGAGGGTGGTATCGAGGAGTAAGACAGCATATGGGCCGAAAGGGTTGTCCGCCCCGCCGATTCGGCGCTTCTGACCGATTGCTCACAGTGGCCGGTCGGTGCCGGGTGGGCGGGGCGATATCATTGAAGCGGAACACCTTGAACCCTGTGAGGCGACCGATGTCCCCGCTCCGAGCCGTGTTTCTGTTCGCAACCGCCGCCATCGTGGGATCCGCACCCACCACGTCCGCCCAGGGCCGCTTCCCCCCCGATTCCTTCAAGAACCTCAAGGTGTTGCCGAAGACCATCTCCCAGCGGGCCCTGATCGATACCATGCGGGGATTTGCTCTGGCGCTCGGTGTGCGCTGCGTGTACTGCCACGTGGGGAAGGAAGGCCAGCCACTCGACTCGGTGAACTTCGCCTCCGATGACAAGCGTCCCAAGAAGGTCGCCCGCGTGATGATGCATATGGTGATGCACATCAACGAGGAGCATCTCGCCGACGTCCCCGACCGGCCCAAGCCAGTGGTGGTGGTGCGCTGCGCCACGTGCCACCGCGGTGTCACGCGGCCCCGCCTGCTGGACGACGATCTGGCACTCACCCTCGCCGATTCGGGGCTCGACGCGACGGTGCGCCGCTACCGTGCGTTGCGGGAGCGCTATTACGGCAGCGGATCCTACGATTTCGGAGAGCTGGTCGTGAATCAGCTCGCCCGCGCAGAAGCGCAGGCGGGGCGGTTCGACAACGCGCTGGGACTGCTCAAGCTGAACGCCGAGTTCTATCCGGCGTCGACCCAGATCCCGTTCCTCGAGGCGGAGGTGTCGCTGCAGCGCGGCGACACGACAGCGGCCATCGCCGGCTACCGCGACGCCCTGGCGAGAGACTCGACCAACATTGGCGCGCGGCGACGCCTGGCGGCGCTGGGCGCCGCGCCGCGCCCTTAGCGGGACCCCCGGCTCACGGCCGGGGCGTGCCGATCGGCGTCCCGGGCGGCAGCGGCGGTGTGGTGGATCGCGCGGTCGGCGGGTCGCGACGGGACAGGAATCGCTCGATGTCGGCCGCGGCGAGGTCCCGGTGGGCCTGGGTCTCCCCGTCGAGCGCAGTCGCCGGCGTGCGCCCGATGATCCGGCTGATCCGCCGCAGGCCCCATTCGGCGGCGGCGCGCGCCTCCGGTCCGGCGTCGCCGTCCGAGGCGAGGCGCACCAGCTGGCTGACGAGCACGCGCTGCACCACGCGCTGCACCGCAGCATGGCGGGCGGGGGCGGCCACCCCCCAGGTCCGGGCGACCATCCGACCGATCACTTCCGTGAGCACGGGCAGGGACGGGTCGCGGTCGGCGAGCGCGGCGATGCGCGCGGTTCGGCCGGCCGAGAGCAGGCCGGCGATCACGCGGGTCGCGAGGGTCCGGGCTGCGCCCAGCTGGTCGAACGCCGGCGCGGCAGGCGAATCGAAGCCACGCTGGTCGGCGTCGTAACCGAAGGGCGTCGGCGCCAGGTCCGCCAGTACGGGCTCAGGGATCGACAGCTCGGCCGGCTGGATCGCATCCAGCAGCAGCTCGAGCGCGCGGCGCTGACGCGCGGCCGGAATGACGCGCGTGACCGGCAGCGAATCGCCGCGTAGGCCGTAGCGGTATTCCATCCCGCCGACCGCTTTGATCGCCGCCCCGAGAATGAAGCGGTGGTGGAGATACACCGTGGCGAAGCGCCGCCGCAGCAGGGCCATCGGCTCGCCCGGCTGGATAGCCCGCTCGTCGAATCGCGCGACGAGGGTGTCCCGCACCGCCTGCACGCGGGCCAGCTCCTCCACAGCGTCGCGACCGTTGATCCAGGTCGTCCCCTCGGGAAAGGCATTGTCGTCGCCTTCGTCCGGGTTGGTGAGGAACCGGAGCCCGTGCGCCATGCCTTCGCGGACGATGGCGGAGAGGCCGGAATCCTCCTGCCCGGTGGGGAACTGGGTGTAGGCCCAGCGGATCGCCAGGGAATCGTATACGCCGGGACCGTCTCGGTAAGCCTGGGACAGGTCGATGCGCCCCTGCGCGAGCGTGATGAGCGGTGCGGGGTAGGCCATCACCGAGGTGCGGCCGTCGGCGGCGGCAATGAAATTGTGGGCGAGGCCGAGCGTGTGTCCCACTTCGTGCGCCGCGTGCTGCCGTCGGCGGGCCATCGCGAACTCCACGGCACTCACGGTCGGATCGAGGCCGGCGATCCAGTCCCCCAGGCCCTCGTCCGCGTCGAGTGGATCCTGCTCTTCCGCCCTGGCCACCGCGGGTGCGGCGCCGGCGAACAGGTCGTAGTCCACCACCGAGCGGTGCGACTCCATCCGCACGGCGGCCTTGATGATTTCGCCGGTGCGGGGGTCTACGAACGCCGGGCCGATCGAGTAGTCCGGGTCGGTGCGATGGACCCATTGGATCACGTTGTAGCGTGCGTCCATCGGATCCATGTCGGCCGGCATGTCCTCCACGCGGAACGCGTTCCGGAAGCCTGCGGCCTCGAACACGTTGTTCCACCACATCGCTCCCTGCCGGAACGCCGAGCGGTACGGCTCGGGAATCGCTGCGTCGAGATAGTACACGATCGGTTGCACCGGCTCGGACACGAGCGCCGTGGGGTCCCGCTTCACCAGGCGGTGCCGGATCGCATAGCGCACGACGTAGTCGCGGTCGAACGGTTGCGCGAAATCATAAAACGTCACCGGAAACAGGCCGATGCGCGGATCGAAGCGGCGCGGCCGGAAGGCCGAATCGGGCAGTGCGACGAGGGAGAGGTGCTGGCGCAGCGTGAGCGCGCGGGCATCCGGCGCGTGGGACTGCACCGCCGGGCCCGGCTGCTCGCTGACGAACGTGAGGGCCGCCTCGATCTCGGTGTTGCGGGGAAACGCCTTGGTGCGCGGCAGGTAGATCGTGCAGCGGTCCCGGTCGACCTGGAATCCTCCCTGGTTCGACCCGCGCAGCGCGCCGCGCACGTCGGTGAGGTCACCCAGCACGAACGCGGTTACGTCCACGAGCACCCGTCCCGTCTCTTCGGCGAGGACGTCGAACGACGCCACGGACGAGCGGGGGAAGGACTCCAGGACGGAGCGGGCCAGCGCCTCGTTATCGGTGCGGGCGCGAAACCGCGGGTTTTGCAGCACCAGCAGCACCTTTGGGCCCGTCCGCTCGAAGCGGGCGAGCTGCTCGGAGCCGATCGTGCCCCGATCGAGCCCGGTGCTCGCGTCGCCCAACCCGGTGGCGAGCGAGGGCAAATAGAGGAAGTCCCGGTCCAGGCGGCCAGCGGGAATCTCGAGCAGGAGCCGGCCCTTGGCCGCGTCCCAATAGAGTGGAAAGAACCCGTCCCGCTTCTCCAAGGTGCGGGTGGCGTCCGCGATGGGCTGTTGGGCGTGGAGCGGCGTGGCCAGTACCAGCGCGGCCATGCCGCCGAGCGCCAGGCGGGTCAGACGTGCAGCGGTTCGCATACGACAGGTTCTCCGTAGGGGGGAGGTCGTAACCGGTGGAGCGCGCTAGGCGTCGCGGTGCACCGAGTCGGGCGAGAACGCGGGCAGGCAGACCGCCACGTACTCGGCGCCGCCCCGTTCGGGGGTGCTGTACCGCACCCATTCTCCGGGATGCGCGACGATCGCCTGCCCGGCGCGGACGTCGATCGCGCCGCCCTCGTGCTCCACGTGCAGCACGCCGGCGAGCACGACCGTGATTTCCTCGAACGCCGGACGCTGACCCGGCTCGCGCCAGCCCTCCGGCGACGCCATGCGGGCCACGCTCACGGTCGCATGGCCGGAATTGACGCGGCCCGCGAACTCCTCGATGCGCTTAGGCTTGTTCCCGGCAGACTGGATGACCGCCGGGTTGGGGATGAGCGTCGGCATACGTCTCGCTTCGCAGGATGGTGGCGCCGACAATAATGACGGCCCCAGCGCCGCCTGGACAGAGGTGCTCAAAACGCGGCGTGCCGGCACGAGATCGCCGTGCCGGCACGCGGGTGACGAACGGAGGGGGGCTTAGGACCTGGTGACCGTGTATTGCCCGCAGGCGGTGAACTGGATCGTGACGGTGGAGGTGGCGCCGTCCTTCGTCACCACGGCGACCAGCGTGCCGCTGCTGAACCGGGGACGGTCGGTGCACGTCGCGTCGAACTGCAGCGGCGTCGGTGTGCTGACCTGTAGGTCGAAGGTCGTGGTGCCGTTGCGCGTGAAGGTCGACGCCCCGGCGATCGTGAGCACGCCGCTCGGGAGGGGGCCGTCGTGCACGATCGAGCCTGCCACGTCGGCGGTAAAATCGATCGCCCAGTTCCGGACGTGACTCGCGGTCGCTCCATTGCCGAACACGAAATCGGTCCGGAAATCGGTTTCGGTCTGCGACAGCTGCGACGAATCGCGGATCGCTTCCCGGCTGCCGTTCACCGTGATCGACGCGGTATGGTCGTAGCGATCCACGAAGATTCTGGCGAAGTCGGTGAACACGAGCCTGAGGGAGCGATCCGTCCCCGTCGGTGTCGGATCGACGATATCGATCGAGCCGCGGATCGTGTCTGCGCCGCGCCGGAAATCGATGACGCAATCGGTGAAGGTCACACGGATCGAATCGGGTACCCGATCGGCATCGGAGTTGGCCACCGGCAGGGGGGAGATCTGCGGGATGCACCCCTGGGGCGACAACAGGGCCGGGCGCGACGGCGCGCCGGGAATGAACCCGATGCCGCTCGTGGCGCTCCCGGCGTCCAGCTCGTTCTCCGCATCGGCGACAACGACCTGACTCATGCTGTCGGCCTGGGCTTGCGACAGTACGGGCGTTCGGGGACTCACGTGGTCGCTGCAGGCTGCGAGCGCCACCGCGGCCGCGATGGCCAGGGCGGTCGATACCGGACCGCGTCGGAGGATCAGATGCATGATGGCCACTCCGTGAGAAAAGGTGTGCCGTGAAATCACGGCGTGAAAAACTCGGCCATGTTGGATGCCGACGCCGCGCCGCCCGGGAAGCTCGTGAGACCCAGCCCCTCGGCCATGAGGCGCAGCGTGCTCTCGTGCTGGTACAAGGTGCTCGAGCTAGAGCTCTGCTTGGCCTTCGGGCTGATCGCGGTCCAGACGATGCGCCCCCCGCCGTGCGTGTCGTCCGAATCGGCTTCGTCGAACACGATCACCAGCAGGCCATCGGCCTGGAACGACGCACTGGTGAGCAGCGGGGCGACGTTCGTCTGGAGCCAGGTGTCGGCGGTCTGCAGGCTGCAATCGTGCGCATCGTTGCACAGGTTCGGCACGACGAACGAGTAGTTGGGCAGGCTGTCACCAGCCAGATCGGTGGCGAACTGCGTGAACGGCACGAGGCGTTTGACCTGAGCGGAGTCGTTGACCACGTCGGAGAAGAACGACAGCGGGTTGTGCTTGCGGGCATAGTTTCCTGACTTCTGGCCCGTATAGCCCACCGACGGGAGATCTTCGGCGTAGGATTTCCAGGTCTTCCCGGCAGCGAGCAGGTGGCGCACAATGTTGTCGTCGGCAATCGTCGCCGAATAGCTGTCGCTGTTGGTGATGATCTGCCCCGCCGTCAGGACGAAGTAGTTGCCGATGGACGGGTGCGTGTTGGCGTAGTACTGCGTGGCATACCCGTACTGCGCCATCAGCGTGTGCAGGTACGGCATCGCAGCACTGTCGACCTGCGCGTAGTCGTGATTCTCTTCGACCACGATGACCGCGTGCGTGAAGTGCGGCAGCGTACCGCCGCCCCCGCCGCCCCCGCCGCCCGTTGTCGGCTTGTCCGGATTGGCGCACGCGAGCGACAACAGCACCACGCTGGTGAATACGGCACGTGCGGCGAAGGACCTCATCGACGGCGCTCTCCTCGAATCTCGACTGAAGAGTGAATCTAGATGATGTGTGTCCCTGAAGTACTACTCGGGAGGGTGCGAGAGGGTCACGATCCGCGATCGCCCGAGAAGTGTGTGAGCCGGGTCACCGTGATGCGGGCTTTCCGCCGATGCGCTCCTCCCATTCGTCGAGCGAGCGGGGCCAGTCGGCGCGCAACAAGCGCGAGAGCGAGCGATCCGCGAGCAGCCGGCCGCCGGTCTGGCAGGAGGCGCAGTAGTTCGCTTCGTTGGCGGCGTATCGAATGCGTTGCACCGGCGCACCACAATCCGGACAGGGCTGGCGATACCGGCCGTGGACGGCCATGCCGGCCCGGAACGCGGTCACTTTCTCCGGGAATGCGTCGCCGGTTTCTTCCTGCAGACGGGCGATCCACGTAGTCAGGGTCGCGCGCGCGACCTGGTGCAGCCGGGCGATCTCCGCTTCGGTCAACTGGCCGGTGAGCCTGAGCGGCGAAAGCCGCGCCGCATGCAGGATCTCGTCCGAGTACGCGTTGCCGATCGCGTCGAACAAGCGCGGGTCCGTGAGGGCGCGCTTGAGCGTATGCGATTCGCGCGTCAGCGTAGCGCGGAACTCGGTCGCCGTGGCGCTGAGGACGTTGGTTCCTCCCGGATCGTGCTGCGCGAGCGCGGTCGCGCCCCGCACCAGATGCAGCGAGGCGCGGTGCGTGGCGCCCGCTTCCATGAAGAGCAGGGTGCCGTTGGGGAAATCGAAGGCGGCAAGTCCCGAGCGGCCGGGGAGCGCCGCCCTGCGAGCGCGCCACCGCAACCGTCCCGCGATCATCAGATGGAGGACTGCGTAGCGCTCCTCGTCCAGCTCCAGCACGATGCGCTTGCCGAGCCGGTGCAGCGCCCGCACCGCTCGACCCTCGAGGTCGGCCGGCGCCGGATCGGTCGAGCGGAGCACGAATGGACTCCCGATGCGCAGGTGCTCGAGCCGCCCGCCCACGATGCGAGGGGTCAGGGCGTGCAGGTAGAGCGCGATGTCGGGCAGCTCGGGCACGGCGGGTGCGGCTCCCGCGCGGTCAGCTCAGGGTATTGCGGCCGACGCGCGGGGCGACGGTTCCGTCGGGCAGGACGACGTCGGCGAAATCCGGTCGAGTGGACATCGAGATCGGGAGGCGGTGCTCGACCACGAGGCGGACGACGGACATCGCTTCGGGTGCGGGCTCCGCGTCCACCGCCTCGCGGTAGTACCAGACCGAGCCGCCCGCGGCGCGCAGCTCCCGGAGCAGCAGCGGCAGCGCGTCGAGCGTCACGGGCGCATCGTCGAACGAGATCTCCCCCGTCCGGGCGACCCGGATCCGGCCCACGCCGTCGCTCACCCTCCGGACGGCGTGTCCAGCTGGTCCACCGACTCGACGACGTGGCCGACGATCCCGTAGCGGACCGCCGCTTCCGCGTCGAGCCAGAAGTTGCGCCGCGTGTCTTCCTCGATCCGCTCCAATGGCTGGCCCGTCTCGCGAGCGACGATCCGGTTGAGCCGGTCGCGCATCCGATCGCTGGGGGCGACGCGTGCAGGCTCGACGCCGTCGTACGGAGACATGCCGACTCCAAGATGAAGGCCCCTGAACGATGCCCGCGCCACCCCGGGGAGCGCAACTCGTCGAGATTGACGGGGTGCGCGAGGGAGGCGATCACTAACCCTCGTGCCCCATCTCTTGCGCGTCGGGTTGAAGCGGCAGCCCATTGACTCCACGGCGTTTCCGTTCTCGGTGCCGGCGGTCCGGACGCTCGAGACCATCGATCTGTCGGCTCGGGTGACGTTCTTCGTCGGGGAGAACGGCTCGGGCAAGTCCACGCTGCTCGAGGGGATCGCGGCCGCCGCGCGCCTGCCCGGCGTGGGGGCGAGCGATCTGGATCGCGATGCCACCCTCGCCGCCCAGCGGAGCCTGGCGAAGGTGTTGCAGCTCACGTGGGCGAAGCGCAGCCACCGCGGCTTCTTTCTGCGCGCCGAGGATTTCTTCGGCTTCCAGCGGCGGCTCGCCACGGAGCGGGGCGAATTCGAGCAGCGCCTCGCGGAGCTCGAGGAACAATACCGGGACCGATCCGCCTACGCCCAAGGGCTCGCCGCGGGCCCGGTTCGGTCGTCTCTTTCCGAGATGGAGCGGCGCTACGGGCGGGACCCGGACGCGCGCTCCCACGGCCAGGCGTTCCTCAATCTCTTTCAGCAGCGCGTCGTACCTGACGGGCTCTACCTGCTGGACGAGCCCGAGGCGCCGCTCTCGCCGCAGAACCAGCTTGGACTGTTGGCCATTCTGCTGGAAATGGTGGGCGCGGAGGCGCAGTTCATCATCGCGACCCACTCGCCGATCCTGCTCGCCTTCCCCGACGCCGCCATCTACAGTTTCGACCGCCTGCCGGTGGCCTCGGTGGCGTACAGCGATCTCGACCACGTCATTCTGACGCGGGACTTCCTCAACGATCCCGGGGCGTTCCTGCGACGCCTGGGACGGGAGGAGTGACCGCCGGCGTCGCGGCGCGCGCGAACAGCGCCGCCGGGAGCCCTACCAACAACGGGTGGCCGAGGAGCCCGTTGACGAGCCCCGGCAAATGGACGTGCGCGGTGAGCGCGGAAAGCGGGATGACCACGAAGTTCATGACCCCGTAAACCAGCAGGCCGTAGATGCAGCCGCAGAGCACCGGCCGGCGGGTGAGCACGCCCAGCTTCCGGCTCGCGAGCACATACACGGCCACGATGCAGGTGGCGTTGAAGAGGTGCAGCGCCAGGCCGAGCAGCAGCGTGGGGACCCCGCCCTGAAATGCCGCGCGACCCATGAGCCCGGCGGCGATGGCCTGGAAGACGCGCATGGCCGGGGCGCCGAGGATCCCGGTGAAGAACACGAGGGCGTCGAGCCCATCGAGCGCGGCGACGATGACCCCGCCGAGCAGAATCGCGCGGGCGCCGGTCATCGGAGGCAATTCGAAGGACACGATGGAAGACTACGACTCGAGCTGCGGCTGCCTAGTGGGGAGCGACGGATGGTGGGGTCGTCGCGCTGAATGGCAGGAATCGAGCGACGAAGGATCTACACATGGTAGATATCGGCCATGAGTCCAAAGCTGCGGCCCTAGTCCGGCACACGCAATGCAAGCGGAACCGCAGCCGGCTCGCGCGTGTTCTCGGCGGGAGACCGGGGCAACACTAGTTTACCGAGGAGGCGTCGTGTCGATCAGGCCAATCAAGCGCATCGTGCAATCGACCCCCACCATCGAAGGCGCGGGGGTGAAGCTGCGGCGCGCATTCGGGTTCGGTGATACGGGCGACTACGATCCGTTCTTGTTGTTTGACGATTTCCGTAATGAGCGCCCGGAGGATTACGTCGCGGGGTTTCCCTGGCACCCACACCGCGGCATCGAGACGATCACCTACGTCCTCAAAGGATCCGTGAACCACGGTGACAGCCTCGGCAACCGGGGCACGCTCGGAGCCGGGGACGTCCAGTGGATGACGGCGGGAAGCGGCATTCTGCACCAGGAGATGCCGCAGGGAGATCCGCAGGGGAAAATGCACGGCTTCCAGCTGTGGGCCAACCTCCCCGCGTCGCTGAAGATGACCGCCCCGCGGTACCAGGACATCTTGGCCCCCGACATCCCGGAGGTGACCGACGACGACGGGACCGTGGTCCGCGTGGTGTGCGGGGATTTCTGGGGTCGGACCGGTCCCGTGAGCGGTGTCGCGGCGGACCCGCGCTACCTCGACGTATGGGTACCGCCGGGCCTGCGCAAGACGCTGCCCGTCGAGACCGACCGTCACGCCTTCGCCTACGTGTTCGACGGCAGCGGTCGGTTTCGGGATGCGTCACACCCATCGGGCGTACTGACCGAGCGCGTGGGAGCTGCCGACGCCGCACCGGTGCGGGAGGAGACGGGGAACCGCTCGCTGGTGCTGTTCGACCGGGGAGACGAGGTGACCGTCCAGGCGGGGGACGAGGGGGTCCGGTTCCTGCTGGTGTCGGGGAAGCCGATCGAAGAGCCTGTCGCATGGTACGGCCCGATCGTGATGAACACGAAGGAAGAGCTGCAGCAGGCATACGCCGAGCTGCGAGACGGGACGTTCATCAAGGAGCGCTAACTGTCGCAAAGGAGTTGGTCATGACCGCTGCCGCTGCCGCACAGCTCACCCGCCTCTCGCCGGTGCTGGTCGTGGAGTCGGTGGAGCCGTGCATCGCGTTCTGGGTCGACCGTTTCGGGCTCACGGTGAACAACAAGGTTCCGGGACCGGACGGCAAACTCGTTTTCGCCAGTGTGGAGCAGGGGGAGGGGGGGATCGAGATCATGTACCAGACGCGCGCCAGCGTCCTGGCCGAGCGTCCCGACGCGGCGAGCGAGCTCACCGGGCACTCGACGGCGCTCTTCTTCACCGTGAAGGACCTCGACAGCGTGGAGCGGGCCGTCGCCGGCGCGCCGGTGGTGAAGCCGCGTCATAAGACGTTCTATGGTAGCACCGAGCTGTACGTTCGTGAGCCTGGCGGCACCACGGTGGGGTTCGCCCAGTTCGTATGAGGGAGCGCACGACCAGGTGAAGGTTGGGTCATGACAATTCCGGCACACCTGCCCTGCTGTCTCGGGAGGGTGCGGCCGGTCATATTCTGAAGCCCGATGCGTCCGCTCTCTTCGCTCGTTCCCCACCTGCGGGCGCGCTGGCCGCTCGCGCTCCTGCTCGCCAGCATCGGAGTGACGGCGGTGGCGGGTCTCGACGTCGTCCGGGTGGCCCGCTCCAACCGCACCGTGGCCGACCGGACGCTGCGCGAGTACGCGTCCTTCGCCGCCTGGTCGTACGGGCAGCACCTCGAAGACGCGCTGCGCACCATGGCGCAGGAAGCGATCGGCGCCGTGAACCACGGCGAAGCCCTCCACACCAGCCGCACCGTTCCTCCGGCGAGCGACCTGCCGCATTATTTGCCCTGGAACGAGCGCTGTTATTGCCATCGTCCGATGTACGGGCCGGTTCCGGAGACGTTCTTCGGATTCGAGATCGGACACGAAACGCTCGAGAGCGTAGTCAACACCCATCCCGATCCGCGCGAAGGGTGGGAGGTCGACCGCCCGTTGGCCGACCCGCCGCCACCCGGCCTCTTCACCGCCTACTCGAGCCCCGACCAGGTCACCGTGCTCCACACTATCCGGCAAGAGGCGCGCGCGGAATCCGACCGGGAGCACGGTTACACCTATCTCGTGCTGCCGCTGGAACGGGGTCCCCGGCTGCTCGCCTACACCCTGATGCCCACCGTCCGGGGCGATACGATGGTGTACGGCGCCCAGTACACGCCCGCGGCGGTGGCCAAGGTCATGGGGTGGATGATGGACGACAGCGAGCTGCTGCCCGAATCGTTCCGCGCCGGGAGGGAGAACCGGGACCTGATCGCCGTGACGGTGACGGCACCGGACGGCGGGACGTTGTTCGCCTCCGACACGGTCACGTCGTCGGCACCCAGCGCGGCAGCTCGGCTGTCGCCGCGGTACGGTGCGCTCGTCGTACACGCCGCCATCCGGCCGGAGCAGGTGGGGTCGCTGCTGGTCGGCGGCCTGCCGCGCTCCCGCCTCCCGCTGCTCCTCGGCCTGCTCATGCTCGCCGCTGCGCTGATGACGGTGGCGGTCGCCCAGCTGCGCCGGGAAGCGGAATTGGCGCGCGTACGGGCCGAGTGGATCGCAAGCGTCAGCCACGAGCTGCGCACGCCATTGGCGCAGATCCGTCTCTATCAGGATACGATCCGCCTTGGCCGGACGAGAACAGCGGACGAGCACGCGTGGGCCCTAGCCCAGGTCGATCGCGAAACGACGCGGCTCAGTCACCTGGTGGAAAAGGTCCTCACCTTCTCCAGCTTCGGTCGGGATTCGGGCCCCGCCCCCCAACCGGCCGATGTTTCCGCCGAAACCCATCGCATCGTGGAGGAATTCCGCCCGCTGGCAGCCAGTCGCCAGGCGACGATCGAGACGGCGATCGATCACGTCCCGCCGGTCGCGTTGCGCCGTGATGCGCTACGCCACATCCTGCTCAACCTGCTCGACAATGCGGTGAAATACGGGCCGACCGGGCAGACGGTCCGCGTGGCGGTGCACCGCGCAGCCGCCGAGGTGTACCTCAGCGTCGCGGATCAGGGTCCCGGCGTCGCCCCGACCGAGCGTGCCGCGGTGTGGCGGGCGTTCGCCCGCGGCGCCACCGTGTCGGACCAGGGCGGCAGTGGCATCGGGCTCACGATCGTGCGGGAGGTGGCGGTGCAGCACGGTGGCCGCGCCTGGGTAGAGGATGCGCCGGACGGAGGAGCGCGGTTCGTGGTGGCGCTCCCGGTCAACGGGACGACGGCGTGAGCGCGCGTATCCTGGTGATCGAAGACAACGCCGACCTCGCACAGGGGATCGCCTACAACCTGACGCTCGAGGGCTACGAGGTGCGCATCGCCCCCGACGGCCGGAGCGGGCTCGACGACGCTATGCGGTGGACGCCCGACGTCGTGCTGCTCGACCTGATGCTCCCGGGGTTAGACGGCTTCGAAGTCTTGCGCGCGCTGCGCGCCGGCGGTTCGCGCACCCCGGTCATGATCCTGAGCGCCCGCGCGGAAGAGTCGGACAAAGTGCGGGGTTTCAAGCTCGATGCCGACCAGTACGTCACCAAGCCGTTCGGCGTGCTGGAGCTGCTGGAGCGAGTAGCCGCGCTGCTGCGGCGCGGCGGGCACGACGCGCCGCGCGCGGAGGTGCTGACGTTTGGCGACGTGCGGATCGATCTCGCGTGTCGGACGGTGGCCAAGGGCGATCGGGAAGTCACCCTTCCTCCCAAGGCCTACGAGCTGCTGCTCGCCCTGGTGCGGCGGCGCGGCGCGGTCATCTCGCGCCACGACCTGCTGCGCGAGGTGTGGGGCTACGGCGCCTCAGTCGTCTCGCGCACCGTGGACACCCACGTGGCCGAGCTGCGGCGCAAGCTCGAGGACGACCCCGCGAGCCCACGTCACATCCTTACCGTATGGAAGATCGGCTACCGCCTGGCATCCTGACCTCCTCGCAGTTCCGACACATCTCCGTCACGCCTCCACGACCACCGCCTGCCGCCGCCGCCGTATGGTGCAGGCGACCGTACATTCCGTCGACACTCACGCGAGGCCTCCATGAAGTCGCTCTTCGTGCTGTTGCCGTTGCTGGCTCTGGCCGCATCAGCTCCCTCACCGCGCGCCGCGGGCGGCGCACCGATGCTCGTCACCCCGGCGTGGCTCGCCGGACACCTCAACGATCGCAACCTGGTGTTGCTGCAGATGGGCGAGCGCGAGAAGTACGACCAGCGCCACATCCCCGGTGCTCGGTTCGTCGATTTTCACCAGGCGATGCACTACGACGCTCCCAACGGCCTGACGCTCGAGATGCCGCCGGCGGAATCCTTGCGGGTCAGCCTGGAGCAGCTCGGCATCTCGGATGATTCCCGCATCGTCATCTACTACGGGGAGGACTGGGTCTCTCCCACCACACGGTTGTATTTCATGCTGGACCACGCCGGGTTGGGCGGCTCCACCTCGCTGCTCGATGGCGGCATGGGAGCCTGGATCCGCGAGGGCCATGCGACGACCGCCGAGGTCCCCCCGCCGCATGGGGGGAAGCTCTCGGCGCTGCACGTCCACTCCCTGGTGGTCGACGCGGAATTCGTCCGGACCCGCAAGGGCACGCCGGGCTACGCGCTGGTGGACGCACGCTCGGCCGGATTCTATGACGGGGTGATGGAGGGTGGTCCCCCCGGCGCACACCGCCGCGGCCACATCCCCGGCGCCCACAGCGTGCCGTTCGACCAGGTCGTGGACGACAGCAACGTGTTCAAGTCCGCCACCGACCTGGCCGCCCTGTTCCACGCGGCGGGCGTAAAATCGGGCGACACGGTGATCGGCTATTGCCACATCGGCCAGCAGGCCACCGCGATGCTGTTCGCGGCGCGCGCGATCGGCATTCCGGTCCGGTTGTTCGACGGCTCGTTCGAGGACTGGGCGCGCCGCAACTGGCCCGTGGAGCCGGTGGCGTCGAAGGCGCCGTGAGCCGGACGCCCCAGCCCTACGCCGATCCCTACCGCGCCGGTGTGGCGCTGGGGCTCGTCCTGCTCGCTGCCTTCGTGGTGATGGGCCGGGGACTCGGCGCCTCGGGGGCGTTCGCCAGTACCGCTACGGAGGTGGCCACGCTGGTGGCCCCACAGCGGGCGGCGCAAAGTCCGTACTTCGCGCGCTACCTCGCCGACGGTGTCCCGCCATGGCGCGACTGGCTGGTCTTCGAAATCCTGGGCGTCGTCATCGGGGGCGGGCTCTCGGCGTGGTTGGCCGGCCGGTTGCGCCGCACCGTAGAGCGCGGTCCGCGACTGGCGACCGGCCCGCGTCTTACGTTCGCCTTCGCCGGTGGAGGCACGATGGGCCTCGGTGCCGTCCTGGCCCGCGGCTGCACCAGCGGCCAGGCGTTGACGGGCGGGGCGTTGTTGAGCCTGGGCAGCTGGGTGTTCATCGTGGCGGCGTTCGGGGCGGCGTACGCTGTCGCCCCGCTGCTCCGCAGGCTGTGGACGTGAGCGCGCCGCTGCCCCTCGGCGCGACCCTCGGCGAAAGTTCGAGTCTCGCCATCGCGTTCGTCATCGGGATCGCGTTCGGCGCTACGCTGGAGCGGGCCGGACTGGGCAGCGCGCGGAAGCTGGCCGGGCAGTTCTACCTGACCGACCTCACCGTCCTGAAGGTGATGTTCAGCGCCATCGTCACGGCGATGCTCGGTCTCTTCTGGCTCGGTCGGCTGGGCGTGTTGGACCTCACCCGGGTGTATGTCCCGGAAACGTATCTCGTGCCGCAGCTGGCTGGCGGTCTCGTGTTCGGTGCAGGGTTCGTGCTGGCGGGTCTGTGTCCCGGGACGTCCTGCGTCGCGGCGGCCACGGGTCGGATCGACGGCGCGGTGACCGTGGCCGGGATGTTCGCCGGGGTGCTCGTGACCGGTGCGGCGTTCGGGTCGATCGGGGGGTTCGCAGAGCGCACCGCGCTCGGGGTGCGCCGGTTGCCCGACGTGCTGCACCTCTCGTACGGGGCGACGGTGCTGGTGGTCGTGGTCGCGGCGCTCGCGGCGTTTGCCATCGCCGAGCGGCTCGAGCGCGTCGCCCGCGGTGAGGAGCAGGTGTGAGGCTACCGCGACGCTGGCTCGGTTGGGCGGCGCTGGGCCTGGCGGGCCTCGCGCCGCTCGCCGGGAGTCCGTTCGCGGTCCAGCGCGGCCGGATCGACGTGGCCCGGCTCGCGCGCCAGGTCGAGCGCGAGGAGGATCACGTGACGGCGCTCGAGCTGGCCGAGTGGATCAAGGACCGCCGGCCGCAGCTGCGCATCCTCGATCTCCGTTCGGCGGCGCGATTCGACAGCCTCCACATTCCCGGAGCCGAGCGCATCGACCTCGACTCGCTGGCATCCATCGATCTGCCGCGGCGCGAAACGATCGTACTCTACTCGGAGGCGGGCGCCCACGCGGCTCAGGCGTGGGTGTTCCTGCGAGCGCTCGGCTTCGAGCACGTGGTCTTTTTGCGCGGCGGGATCTATGAGTGGATCGATCAGGTGCTGAGTCCGACCCTGGCCGCGGACGCGACTCCGGCGGAGCGCGTCGGGTACGCCCACGCGTCCGCGCTGAGCCGCTACTTCGGCGGAGCGCCGCTCGGCGGGGTGCCGCGCGTCGAGCAGCTGAAGAGCGTGGCCCGGCTCCGGCGTCGCGGGTGTTGAGCGCCGACCGGCGCTTCTTCGCGACGCTGCGAGCGCGGGAATTCCCGGCGCTCGACCGCCACCGGCTGGCTTATCTGGACTACACCGGCGCGGGCGGCCACGCTCCGGTTCCTCGATGCCGATCCGGATGTGTACGGGGTCTGCTTCACCGCCAATGCATCGGCCGCTGCGAAGCTCGTCGCCGAGGGATTCCGGTTCCGGCGCGGCGAGCTGGCGCTCTCCGCCGACAACCACAATTCGGTCAACGGTCTGCGGGAGTATGCGAGACGCGCGGGCGCGCGCCTGCGGATTCTTCCCTTGACGGCCGAGCTTCGGCTCGACGAGCCCCTCGCGGCCCTCGGGGCCCGGGGAGCGGGGAACCGTTTGCTGGCCTTTCCCGCGCAATCGAATTTCTCCGGCGTGCGCCACCCCCTGTCACTCGTGACGGAAGCGCAGCGTCGCGGGTATGCCGTACTGCTCGACGCGGCGGCGCTGGTGCCGACCGCGCGGCTGTCGTTGCGCGACACGACACCGGAGTTCGTCACACTCTCTTTCTATAAAATGTTCGGCTTCCCGACCGGGGTCGGGGCGCTGGTCGCCCGTCACGACGCGCTGCGCCGGCTGAGTCGGCCGTGGTTCGCGGGTGGGACCGTCGACTGGGTATCGGTGCGGCACCGCGGCCACCGCCTGCGGTCCGGCATCGAAGGGTTTGAGGACGGGACCCCGAACTTCTACGGCATCGCGGCGCTCGATCCGGGCTTCGCGTTTCTCGCCCGGGTGGGGATGGCGCGTCTCGGGCGTCGCGTCGCCGATCTCACCGGCCAGCTCCTGGTCGGCTTGCAGTGGGCGCGTCACCGCGACGGCGCTCCGCTCTTCCGGCTGTACGGCCCCGTCGACCTGCGTGAGCGGGGCGGGACCATCACATTCAACGTGCTGGACGGGCGTGGGCAGGTGATCCCCTTCGACGTCGTTGCGGCGCGCGCCCGGCTCGCCGGCGTAGCGGTTCGTGGGGGCTGCTTCTGCAACCCGGGATCGTCCGAGGCGGCGTTCCGCCTGCCGGCGGCCGCGTCGCTGCGCTGCCTGAAGAGCACGACCGTCTTCACGCCCCGACGGTTTGCGCGCTGTCTGGGGGATGGGACCGCCGCTGGCGCGATTCGCGCCTCGATCGGAGCGGCGACGAGCGAGGAGGACCTGCGCCGGGCGCTTGCGACGTTCACCCGGATCGCGCAGCAGCGACCATGTGGCCTCTTGCGGTGACGGGGTGGCGGCCCCGAGTTTTCAGGACGATGACCCTCCGTGCCTACGTCCGAACGCTGCGCGATGAGCGCCGGCAGCTTGGCTGGAGGGGCCTGCTCAAGCGGCGCGGCTGGATGCTCGTCGCCCTCGTCGTCCTGGGGTATCTGGTACGCGATCTCGTGCTCTACGTGCTGGTGCCCCTCGCCATCGCCGCCGGGCTGCGACACTAGCAACGACGGTCGCGCCGCGCCCGCTGGTGCGGCTCTATTATCTTCCGCTCGTGCCCAACGAAATCCAGCGCCGGGTCGCCGCGGCGCTCGCCGCTCTCACGCAGCCCGACAAGGTTCACGACCTCGTCGTCGATGATGCCGGCCACGTCTCGTTCACGTTTCAGCTGACGCGGGAAGATCCGGCCACGCTGGTACGCGACGCTCGCAAATCCCTACAGGCGGTTCCCGGAGTAGCGGACGTAAAGATCAACGTGGTGGACGCCGGAGGCGCAGGAGGCGGACGCCAGGCCGGAGCGCAGGGGTCGGCCGCTTCCGCCGTCCCGCCGCCGCCGACCCCCGCGGAGATGCCCCACTTGGGCCGCGTCTTGGCGATCTCGTCGGGCAAGGGGGGAGTGGGGAAGTCCACCGTCTCGGTCAATCTCGCGGCGGCCCTCGCGCACAGCGGTCATGCGGTCGGCTTGATGGATGCCGATATCTACGGCCCCAACATCCCGCGCATGATGGGCGTGGACGAGAAGCCACCGGTGACGGGCGGCAAGATCCAGCCGCTCGAGGCCCACGGCGTAAAACTGATGTCGCTGGGCTTCATCGTCGAGCGCGATCAGCCCGCCATCTGGCGCGGGCCGATCATCATGAAAATCATCCAGCAGTTCCTGCGCGACGTGGATTGGGGCGAGCTGGACTATTTCCTCGTCGACCTGCCCCCGGGCACCGGCGACGCGCAGCTCTCACTCGTCCAGACGATCCATCTGCACGGCGCCCTGATTGTAACCACGCCGCAGCTGGTGGCCACCGGGGACTCGCTGCGCGGCGCCAAGATGTTCGAGCGCGTCGGGACGAGGGTGCTGGGCGTCGTCGAGAACATGAGCTACTACGTCTGCGAGCACTGCGGCAAGAAGAGCGAGCTGTTCCAGACGGGCGGCGGCCAGCGCCTCGCCGACGAGCTCGGCGTCCCGCTGCTCGGTCAGGTGCCGCTGCAGGCAGGCGTCGCCCGCCTCGCCGACAGTGGCCAGCCGATCGTCGTTGCCCAGCCCGACTCGCCGGCCGGCCAAGCGCTGGCGGAGACTGCCCGCCAGGTCGCCACGCTGCTCCAATCCGCGCGCTCCGGGCCGCTGCCCATCGCCCGCTGAAATGCGGTTCGTCACGGCCGCCGTTGTTCTTCTCCAGTCGACCGGGGGAGAGCCACGGACGGCGCGCCCCGACCTGCGTGCGGGCCTCGATACGCTGTACGCCGGTGACTTTGCCACGGCGGCGCGCGTATTCGCCGACCTGAGCGCACGGGACTCCGCCGACCCCGCACCGGTCGTCTTCCAGGCCGGCGCCTATATCTGGTGGGCCGCGGCCAAAGACTCCGACAGTTTCGCGGCCGCACCGATCGACTCGCTGCTGGCTCGGGCCATCGCGCTCGCGAAGACCCAACCGCCGGGAATCGATCGCGACTTCTGGCTGGCGACCGCGCTGGGGTACCGCGCTCGCGAGCGGGAGCTGAACGGCCACGCGTGGGGCGCGGCCAAAGACGCGAAGGCGATGCGCGACGCCTATCGTCGCGTCCTCGCTGCCGACTCGTCGTGTACGGACTGTTTTCTCGGACTCGGCCTCTACAGTTACGGACTCGCGCGGGCGAGCACCATCGCCAAGATCGTGGCTCGCATCATCGGGCTCGGGGGCGGGAACGCCGAGGACGGTCTGGTGATGATGCGCCGCGTCGCGCGCGATGGGGATCTGGCGCGGGTGGAAGGGACCTGGGTGCTCGCCGCCGCGCTCGTGCGTGAAGCCGATCGCGACGCCGGCCGGCGGGTCGAGCGGCGGACCGAATCCCTCGCCCTGGTGGATGCGCTCGCCCGGCGCTACCCGGCGAACCCGGTGTTCCAGCGTTTTCTGCGCGAGGTGGCGCATGCGCCCCCGTGAGCGATTCGGCCGTCGGCACCCCGGGGGTACTCACCACCGGTCCGCTGCGGCCGGTCATCCTGCGTCTCGCCATCCCCGCCGTTGCGATGATGGCGTGCCATTTCACCTTTGGGGTGATCGACGCCATGTGGGTGGGCCGGATCATCGGCCCGGCGGCGCTCGCCGCGGTCTCGACCGCCGGGTTCTTCGTCTGGATCCTGCTGAACCTGGGCGAGATGGTGGAGGTCGGTCTGATCGCCGTTGCCGCCCGGCGCCACGGCGCAGGGTCGCCGGACCGGGCGGCCCGGGCCGCGGGAGCCGCGGTGCTCTATGCCCTGGGCGCGGGCGTGACGGTAAGCGCCCTTGGGTTGGCGCTCACCAATCCGCTGTTCCGCTTCATGACCGTGCCCGCCGAGGTCGCGCGGCTGGGTCACGCGTATCTCGGGACCTGGCTCCTGGGCGGACCGCTGGTGTTCGGCTTCTTCGCGATCGAGGCCGCCTTCCGCGCCTCCGGCGACACGCGCACGCCGATGTGGCTGCTCGCCGGGTCCGTGCTGCTGTCGCTCGTCCTCGATCCCTTGCTCATCGCCGGACCGGGCCCATTCCCGCGTCTCGGAGTGGAAGGGGCGGCGCTCGCGTCGGTGATGGTGCGCGGCGGTGGGTTCCTGATCGGCGTCGTGATCGCGTTCCGGCGCGGCCTGATCCGGCTCGACCTCCCCGAATGGCGGGCGGTGCCGACCATGTTGCGGGTCGGCGCCCCGCTGTCGCTCGCCGGCGTACTCCTCTCCCTCATCTACATGTGGCTCACCCGATTCACGGCGCGCTTCGGGACGCCGGCGCTGGCGGCGCTCGGCGTCGGTCACAAAGTGGAAGGGTTGGGGTTCGTTGCGATTTCAGGGTTCGCCCTCTCGGCGGCGGCGCTCGTGGGGCAGAACCTCGGCGCCCGGCGGGAGGACCGGGCCCGACGGGCGGCCCGGCTCACGATCCTCTACTGTCTGTGTGTGACCGTCCCCACCGCCCTCGCGTTCGTCACCATCCCCGAGCGTCTGGTAGCGCTGTTTACGACCGATCCCGGTGTGATCGAGGACGGCAGTCTCTACTTGCGGATCATCGCGTTTGCACAGATCGGTCAGACGTTCGAGATCGTGCTCGAGGGCGCGCTGGCGGGCGCGGGGTACACGTTCTGGCCGATGCTCGTGGGCACACTCTTCACCGCGCTCCGCGTTCCGCTCGCCGCTTGGTGGTCGGGCCCGTTGGGGTTGTTCGGCATCTGGCTCGCGCTCTCGCTCACTGCCATCGCCCGGGGACTAGCCAATACCGTCTTTTGGCTCTCGGGCACGTGGCGCCGCGCAATCGTGTAGCGCGAACGGCCGACGGCTGATAGTTGATAAGCGATGTCTATCATCACTCTCCTGACCGATTTCGGCACCGCCGACAGCTACGTCGCCGAGGTGAAAGGGGTGTTGCTGTCACGCGCCCCCACCGCCACCCTGGTCGATATCTCGCACGACGTACCTCCGGGCAACGTGCGGGCTGGCCAATACCTCCTGTCGCGGGTGTGGTCGCGGTTTCCGGCGGGAACGGTGCACCTCGTGGTCGTGGATCCCGGGGTGGGTACCGACCGTCGTGCCCTCGCCGCGCAGGCAGGCGGACATCGATTCGTCGGCCCGGACAACGGGTTGTTCACGCTGCTTCCCGATGACGCGCGCTTTGTCGCACTCCCGATCCTGCGGGATGCGTCCCCGACCTTCCACGCGCGCGATGTGTTCGCCCCGGCCGCTGCACGTCTCGCAGCCGGTGCGCGTCTGGACGAGCTGGGCACCGCCGTGTCCGATGTGGTCCGCGCGCTCGTGGCTTCACCTCTGGTTTCGGAGACCGTCGTGGTCGGGGAGGTGGTCCACACGGACCGGTTCGGGACGCTGATCAGCAACATCCCGCGGGATCTGATCCGGCCGGGTGCGGCGATCAAAGTCGCGGATGTCGGAGTCGGCCCGTTGCGCCGTACATTCGGGGACGTCGCGACCGGGAAGGTGGTCGCCTACCTCGGGAGCGGCGGGATGTTGGAGATCGCCGTGCGGGACGGCAGTGCGGTGGCTGTCCTGAAGGTCGGCGTGGGGGCCGTGGTGGCGGCTGATCGCGGGCGGCCCCGGTGATGGCTGGCGCGGCCCGGTGCGGTGTCCCATTCTATGGGCTCCCGATGCCCAATGACCGGAACCCGTCGTGACGCCGCGCAAGCGGGCGGTGGCCCGCCCGGCGGCGGATCCCGTGG
>Ga0184629_10000120_pt1 | contig 32028 bp, 31 predicted proteins | sample PLM4_32_b1_FD_133158 | JGI IMG/M metagenome (GOLD analysis project Ga0184629, IMG submission 133158) | Groundwater sediment microbial communities from an aquifer in East River, Colorado, USA - PLM4_32_b1 | ecosystem: Environmental > Terrestrial > Soil > Riparian zone | place: USA: East River...
GCTGCATCAAAGGATGGATACAAAACATCCCTTGAAAATCTTCGTGTTGATATAGTGAGTGTGAACCAGTACTTTAACAATATGAGGGCCACGCTGATTAAAAAAAACGTTATTAAGTGATAAACTTGGCTCCAATTCGAATTTAAAAAAATCATCCGTCTGGAATCCAACTTCCTTTGAATTGTCGTAAGTGGGCTATATAAATTAAAACAAACCCCTTATGAAAAAGTCAATCTTGACCATGGCACTGATTAGTGCATCGTTTATCGTAGCTGTAGCGCAGACCGTTTGGGTAGGCGGAGAACAGATGTATCCGACCAGAGATATTGTTGACAATGCCATCAACTCAAAAGAGCACACTACGTTGGTGGCTGCCGTAAAAGCAGCCGGTTTGGTTGAAACGTTGAAAGGCAAAGGACCCTTTACGGTCTTCGCTCCTACAAATGAAGCCTTTGGCAAACTCCCGGCAGGAACCGTCGATGGTTTATTAAAACCTGAAAGCAAAGGCACATTAACAACCGTGCTGACGTATCACGTCGTGGCTGGAAAACTGGATTTTGAGACCATAGCAAAGGCTATCAAAGCTGGCAACGGTAAGGCTGAATTAAAGACCGTAAGTGGCGGCAAACTTTGGGCGATGATGAACGGTCCAAAAAATGTTGTGTTGAAGGATGAGAAAGGAAATATTGCAAACATCAGTACGTACGATGTGTATCAATCCAACGGCGTAATTCATGTTATTGATGCTGTGGTAATGCCAAATTAATTAGCTTACTACTCCTGAGCTTTTAAGTCAGATAGGGCCTCCTTCGGGAGGTTCTTTTTTTGAAGCCCGGTAACACAGTGTCAAGGGGGCAAGCAAGACCCCGTGTTGAACCATTGAACAATGAGCATTTAACAGCTCCAACCTTATAACCTTAAATTATGAAGCACTGCCACTCAGCGTTAGGCAGATCAAACTGTTGCAAGCTTAAGGTCAAACAAAATCTGCCTATTGCCAGGCTAAGCATGTGAATATTACCTTCACTTTGCTATTTTGCGCCCTTTAATTTAACCGAAATTAACCTATAGAGACTTGTATGATTAAAGTAGGGCTGGAAAGGCTGTCGTCTGCTGATTTTGAAAAGGTACTTTACCGTGGGGAGGGGGTTCAATTAGACAAAAGTGCGGTGGAGAATGTTGAAAAGAACTTTTTGTTCTTAAAAACCTATTCACAAAATAAGATTATCTATGGGATCAACACCGGACTCGGGCCAATGGCCCAATATAAGATCAGTGAAGAAGACCAGCGCCAGTTACAATATAACTTGATCCGGAGCCACTGTTCAGGAGCGGGCCAACCGCTAACCGAAGATTTATCACGCGCCACGATGCTGGCACGATTAAATAGCTTAATGCAAGGATTTTCAGGAATCCATCCATCTGCGGTAACATTATTGCAGGATTTATTAAATGAAAAAATTACGCCCTGCATTTTCGAACGAGGTGGCGTTGGGGCAAGTGGCGATTTAGTGCAGCTGGCCCATTTGGCTTTAAACCTGATTGGTGAGGGAGAAGTCCTGGTGGAAGGTTCCTTGAAATCAGCGAAAGAGGTTTTTTCAGTACGGAATATCAAACCGCTAGAGGTACATCTCCGGGAAGGACTTGCTTTAGTGAATGGAACTTCAGCCATGACAGGGGTGGGCATGGTGAACATTATTCATGCGCACTACTTGCTTGGCTGCGCCGTTGTGCTTTCTGCCATTACGAATGAATTGATGAAATCATTCGATGATCATTTTTCATTTGAACTTAATCATGTAAAACATCATCGCGGCCAATCCAGTGTAGCGGAAGCTATGCGGAAAGTGTTGGTCGACAGTAAATTGATCCGTAAACGTGCCGATCACCTTTATCATCGTAAAATAGAAGAGGCTATCTTCACAGATAAAGTTCAGGAGTATTATTCGCTTCGCTGCGTGCCACAAATTCTTGGCCCTGTTTACGATACGCTGCTTGAGGTACAGCAGGTGTTAGAAGATGAGGTAAACTCTGTAAACGACAATCCAATTATAGATCATGAAAGGGAAAATGTTTATCACGGAGGTAATTTCCACGGTGATTATGTTTCACTGGCAATGGACAAGTTGAAAATTGTGATGACAAAACTTTCCATGCTCTCAGAACGACAACTGAACTATCTGTTAAATGACAAACTCAACCAAAAACTTTCTCCATTTATCAACTTGGGTAAGTTAGGATTGAATTTTGGATTGCAAGGCATGCAGTTTACAGCGACCTCAACCGTTGCGGAGAACCAAACACTGTCTTTTCCCATGTACCTCCACAGCATCTCCAATAACAATGATAACCAGGACATCGTGAGCATGGGTTGCAATGCAGCGCTGATGACGCGCAAAGTAATCGACAATTGTTTTGACGTGCTGGCAATTCAAACGCTGGCCTTGGTTCAGGCCATTGATTATCTAAAGTGCCAAGCTCGTTTATCCACATTTGCCCATAAGTTTTATGAAGAAGTGAGAAGCGTGGTAGGGCCGATTGTAGAAGATGAGCCACGGTATAAAGAAATTCAATCCATCAGAAAATATTTAATCACATTAGGTTCTGAGGTAAAATTGTAGATGAAGTACGCATTAGTTACCGGAGGATCACGCGGCATAGGTAGGGCCGTCAGCATCAAACTTGCCGAGCAAGGCTATCATATTTTGATCAACTTCAAGAGCAATGAAGAAGAAGCTAAAAAAACCGCCGAACTTGTTCAACAAAAAAATGTCTCTGCAGAATTGCTGAAGTTTGATGTTTCCGATAAAAGTGACGTTGATCAAGTGCTCGGTGGATGGATTGAAAATAATAAGGAAAAGGTTATTGAGGTATTGATCAATAATGCAGGGATACGTGAAGATGCGCTCATGATCTGGATGACGGATGAACAATGGAAAAATGTCCTGGGCTCCAGCCTGGATGCGTTTTATTACGTATCTCGCCAAGTCATCAATGGGATGCTAGCGAATCGTTATGGACGGATTGTAAGTGTTGTATCCCTTTCCGGCCTAAAAGGAATGCCCGGTCAAACGAACTACTCAGCAGCGAAGGCTGGCGTGATCGGAGCAACAAAAGCCTTAGCCCAGGAAGTTGCTCGACGGGGGGTGACGGTAAATGCGGTAGCACCCGGGTTCATTCGGACAGCTATGACCCAGGACTTAAGTGAGGCGGATTTGAAACCACTAATTCCCATGAAACGTTTTGGTGAACCGGATGAGGTGGCAGATGCCGTTGTGTTTTTAGCTTCATCGAAAGCCTCCTACATCACAGGAGCTGTCCTTTCGATTAATGGCGGATTATATACCTAGATTCTGAAGCCAAAGAAGACGCGCAAAACCTGCAGCCGCTTAATTTTCAAAACTAGTACCTTGAATCAGGGTCAGATTGCAAGGTTGACTTTGAGTGATCTATTTATGCTGATCACAATTTTAAAAGTTATATTTTTGCGAAATAAAGGTATGCATGCCGATAATGTTAGCGGCAGATTTTGTTTCTATAGTTGATGCTAAATGAATAGAGTCGTTATTACAGGTTTAGGAATTTATTCTTCCATTGGCAAAAGCTTGACGGAAGTCAGACGGTCGCTATATGAAGGTAAATCCGGAATTATTCTAGATCCTGCCCGGAAAAAAATGGGCTATCGCTCCAGTCTGACCGGCTTTGTGGAGCGTCCTATGCTCAAAGGAGTGCTAGACAGACGAGCCCGGGTGATGTTGCCCGAACAGGCCGAGTTCGCCTATATGGCTACTACCGAGGCATTACGTGAGGCTGGAATCGACCAGAATTTTCTGGATAAACATGAAGTTGGGATTATCTATGGAAATGATAGCTCAGCGCAGCCTGTAATTGAGGCTATTGATATAATTCGGGATAAGAAGGACACGATGATGGTAGGCTCCGGGAATGTCTTTCAGGTGCTTAACTCGACAGTTAATATGAACCTGGCTACTATTTTCCGTTTGCAAGGTATCAACTTCACGGTCAGCGCCGCTTGTGCCAGCGGATCACACGCCATTGGACTGGCTTCGATGTTTATTCGCGACGGCATGCAAGACTGTATTATCTGCGGTGGTGCTCAGGAAATAAATGTCTATTCCATGGGTAATTTTGATGCCTTGGGCGCTTTCTCCCTGCGTGAAAGTGATCCTACTGCAGCGTCCAGACCATTCGACAAGAGTCGTGATGGGTTAGTGCCGAGTGGTGGCGCGGCGACTGTTATCCTGGAAAGCCTGGAATCGGCACGAAAACGAGGTGCAACAATTCTGGCCGAATTAATTGGCTATGGTTTTTCCTCGAATGGAGAGCATATTTCAAACCCTAGTGTCCAAGGGCCTTCCCGTTCCCTGCGGATGGCCATGAAGGCTTCGGGTCTAAAGCCTTCAGAAGTGGATTATGTCAATGCTCACGCAACATCCACCCCGTCAGGGGATTCGAGCGAAGCAAAGGCTATTTATGAAGTATTCGGAGGAGCTTATACTCCGGTGAGCTCCACAAAGTCAATGACCGGGCACGAATGTTGGATGGCAGGAGCGAGCGAAATCGTCTACTCCCTGTTGATGATGCAAAATTCTTTCATCGCGCCGAATATCAATTTTGAGACGCCTGATGAAGATTCTGCTAAGCTCAATATCATTGCAGAGACAATGAATAAAAATATTGATGTATTTTTGTCGAATTCTTTCGGATTTGGAGGAACAAATTCGACTTTGATTGTTAAAAAGTGGAGAAACAAGTGATGGAAAAAGCAAATATCATTAAGAAAATCAACAGTTTTTTAGTTGAAGAATTTGAGGTAGATCCAGGCAAGATCCATCCCTCTGCTAACCTGCGGGAAACCCTGGAGCTCGACAGCCTCGATTATATAGACCTTGTCGTGGTGATTGAAAATAACTTTGGCTTTAAGGTAAAGCCGGAAGACTTTACCAACATTGATACTTTTAAGAGCTTTTATGACTATGTCATACAGCGCTTAGGCGAGAAAGTAGTGTCCTGATCATGCCCCGCTGGCAAGGTAAATCCAAAGGAACTCCGCTGGGATATCGAATTTTTGTTTTCGTCTGCAGGACATTTGGTGTCTTGCCTGCTTATTTTTTGCTTCGGTTTGTCGCCTTTTATTATTTCCTTTTTTCCTGGAACTCTTCCGGGCACATCTACCGCTATTTCCGTCAACGCCATGGTTATGGAGTGATCAAATCGTGTTTAAACGTATACCGTAACTACTATATCTTTGGTCAGACCCTACTGGATAAAGTGGTTGTCATGGCCGGAATTGAAAATAAATTTACTTATGACTTTGACGGGGAAGACAACCTTCGGGCAATCGTAAGCGGTGGCCGCGGCGGAATTTTGCTCAGTGCGCATGTCGGAAATTGGGAAGCGGCCGGCCATTTGTTGCGCAGACTTGATACCCGGATAAACATCGTGATGTATGATGGAGAACATCAACAGATCAAAGCTTATCTGGAGCGTGTAACGGGTGGCCGAAATTTAAATGTCATTTTGATTAAAGCGGATATGTCGCATGTTTATGCGATGGGTGAGGCATTGCAAAAAAATGAATTGATCTGCCTTCACGCCGATCGTTTTTTAGAAGGCAATAAGACAACGCTTATAAATTTTTTGGGAGAAGCTGCACACTTTCCCGTAGGACCGTTTTTACTGTCGGCAAGTTTTCGCGTTCCTGTGTCTGTTGTTTTTGCCTTTAAAGAGTCGCTTAAACATTACCATTTTTACGGCAGTTCCCTTATTGTTCGCAGCGACAATGAATCGAAGGCAGATTTTATGGAGAGACTTATTTCAGGCTTTGTTCATCAACTGGAACAAAAAGTGAAGTTGTATCCTGAACAGTGGTTTAATTACTTTAACTTTTGGGGAAAATGATGAATTTTTACGCAATATAATGTTGGCAAACCGAGACGATATTCTCCGATATATACCGCAACGAAAGCCGATTGTGATGGTTCACGAGTTGGTGGAGGCAGGTGATGATCATACGATTACTCAACTTACTATCGAGCCGGATAATATTTTTGTATCATCGGAATTTTTTGCAGAACCTGGCTTGGTAGAAAACATTGCCCAAACTGCCGCAGTGCATGTGGGGTACCAGTGTTCCATGAAAAATATTCCCATCCCTATAGGTTATATTGCCGCGGTGAAAGATTTGAGAATAGGAGCATTGCCAAGACAAAATAGTTTGATCACAACTTCCGTAAGGGTGATAAACAAAGTGCTGGATATTACCGTGGTGCAAGGGAAGGTAGAGCAAGAGGGAAAATTGTTGTGTTCGTGTGAAATGCGAATCTTTGCTAAGTTACAATCCTAAAAATTCGAGTATATGAAGATCAAAATGCTCATTCTCTTATATCCTCTCTTGTTGGCGTCATCGGCTATCGCCCAGACTAAGAGTGATGTCTTTAGAAAAGATGTTGCGGTTACATGGCTGGGCCTGGATTTTACAAGCGCAAAACTAATCGGCGACCGGGAACGATTCGGTTCGGAATCTGATGTACGTCATCTCATTGACGCGTGGAATGAATTGATATTAAAAGAGGCTGATAAGTTTGATATCGCTAAAACAATAGACAGAGTTAAAGTAGAGAATGCTGTTCAAATCACCAATGAACATAATGCCGAGCTGGACGTCATGAGCATGTTTTCTGAAAATGAAGGAGATTACCTGCATATAAAAACTTCCGACGTAGAAGAAATTATTTCCGGCTATGACTTTAGCGACTTGAGTGGCATTGGCCTGATGTTCAATGTCGAAAGTTTCAACAAACTAAATGTTGAAGGCTCTATCTGGATTACCTTCATAAATATGGGAACAAAAGAGGTTCTTTTTACGGAGCGTCTGGTTGCTCCACCGGGTGGGGCAGGTATGCGAAATTATTGGGCAGGTTGTATCCATGATATTCTGGTCAAGATGCAGAAAAAAGAATTTGAGATGTGGCGTAAGAAACACTACCGTCCGTAGAAACGAACAGCATAAAGTCCGACATTGAGAGTGTAGTTTAGGAGTCTTTTTCAATGTTTACTTTCTGCATAAACTAGAAATTGTGCTAAGTCATCAGACAGAAGTTATTGTTAGATTTAATGAAGCCGATCCATTGGGCATTGTCTGGCACGGGCATTACCTGCGCTACTTTGAAGATGGCCGTGAGGCTTTTGGAAAACTGCATGGCATCTCTTACCTCGACTGCTACACCCATGGATTGGCGGTTCCCGTAGTTTCTGTTCACTGCGACTATAGTCGACCACTTCGTTATGGTGATACTGTGCTGGTGCACACATCGTACATCAATACAGCTGCCGCCAAGCTTATTTTTGACTACAAAATATTTGAAACAAAGACTAATACGCTGGTAGCCAAAGGGACCTCCGTACAGGTTTTTGTAGATTTAAAAAGTTTTGAGCTTCAACTCACCATTCCTTCCTTTTTTGAAGCCTGGAAAAAGAAACAGAACCTGATCTGACGCAATGAAGAAAGTATGGATGGCTGCGGATTGTGTAGTGTCACCGTTAGGATTTACCACCCTGGAAAATTATCGAAACCTACAGAAAGGAAATTCAGGGATAAAGTTGATCGATGACCGGAAGTTAAGCCCTGAAACATTTTATGGCGCCAGGATCGAGGAGCCATTTTCGGATTCAACCTTAACAAGATTCGAGTCCATTTCCTGTCAGGCGATTCAGCAGGTGATGCATGCAGTAGCTCCTTCCGGTGATCGCACCCTTTTTATATTGTCCACCACCAAAGGTAATATTGCTTTTCTGGAAGAAGGCGATCCCAATAATCCCAGAATTCACCTTCATGCTGTGGCTGCTTTTCTGGCACATAAATTTGGATTTAAAAAACATCTCGTCGTTTCAAATGCTTGCATTTCCGGAGTGATGGCATTGATCGTAGGGAAGCGTATGATAGACACCGGACTATACGATCACGTCGTGGTGGTCGGCGCCGACGTGTTGAGCCGGTTTGTAATTTCAGGATTTCAGAGTTTGCAAGCACTGAGTCCGGAGGCGTGTCGTCCATTTGATGCTGCCCGCAAAGGTATCAATCTGGGCGAATGTGCTGCCGCCATTGTTTTAACGACCAAACCGGAGGAATTGGGTATAAACCCTGGTGTGAGCATTCTGGGTGGAGGCTTGAGCAACGATGCAAATCATATTTCTGGTCCATCGCGAACAGGTGAAGAATTAGTTTTTGCTATTCAGCAAGCAATGGAGGAAGCTTCTGTATCAACCAGGGACATTGATTTTATTTCAGCCCATGGCACCGCCACACTTTACAATGACGAGATGGAAGCAAAGGCATTTGCCTTGATGGGTATGGAGCGGGTTCCGATGAATAGCTTGAAAGGATATTTTGGTCATACCTTAGGGGCTGCAGGAATTGTTGAGGTTGTCCTAAGTGCGGAAAGTCTAATGCATGATGAACTTATTCCGTCCAAGGGGTTTGAAAGATCAGGTGTATTACAACCGGTCAATGTAATTCAGGCGTTGGAAAACCGACCTTTAAAAACCTGTCTGAAAACAGCATCCGGATTTGGCGGATGTAATGCGGCTATTATTTTACAAAAGGAAAATAATTTTTGAAACATGGATTTTTTTGAAAAAGAAAAACTGTCAGCAGTGCAAGCAAAGGAAGAAGCACAATGGATTACCTTTGCGCCGTTTGTATTTCAAGCTACACGCGTTCTTCGCAATAGCGGTATTTTAGCAACCGTAGAAGCTCACCGGGATGGAATTACGCTGGAGGAGATCACAGCCGAAGTAAAACTTCCGGCGTATGGTGTGCGGGTGTTAGTGGAGGCGGCATTAGGTATTGGACTGTTGATGGTTAACGATGGTCGGTATAGAATTACCAAGACTACCTACTTTATCCTCAATGATGAGCTCACGAAAGTGAATATGGACTTTACGCACGATGTGTGCTACCAGGGTATGTTCTTTCTGGAAGAGAGTATTAAAAATGAAAAGCCAGAAGGACTAAAGGTTTATGGTTCGTGGCCTACTATATATGAAGCGTTGGCTTCAGACCTTCCGGACAAGGTAAAAGAAAGCTGGTTTTCCTTTGATCACTTCTATTCTGACTATGCTTTTCCTGAAGTGTTACCCTATGTGTATCAACACAAGCCGAAGACATTACTGGATATCGGGGGGAATACCGGTAAATGGTCGATGCAGAGTTTTGAATTTGATCCCGACGTCAAGATCACGATTATGGATTTGCCAGGGCATGTAGAGACCGCTAAAGGACAAATTGAGAAAAAAGGATTTGGCGACCGCATTTCATTTTATCCTTGTAACCTCCTGGACGAATCCCAAAAATTTCCTGACGGGTTTGACGCTATCTGGATGAGCCAGTTCCTTGATTGTTTTTCTGAAGCACAGATAATTTCCATCTTGAATCGATGTAAAGGAGCGCTGAACCCGGATGGTAGTATTTATATTCTCGAAACGTTCTGGGACCGCCAGCGCTTTGAAGCCTCTGCGTTTTCGCTTCAACAAACTTCGTTGTACTTCACCGTGATGGCCAATGGCAACAGTCAAATGTACGATTCAACGATATTTATTCGCTGTGTGGAAAAGGCAGGATTGGAAGTGGTCGATCAAAAAGACTATATCGGTGTAAGCCACACGCTGTTAATCTGTAAACCAACTAACGCGCCTGACCGAACCAAAAACAACTTTTGAGGACTATATCATCTTGATAAGAAAATGGGAGAAAAAATTGATGTTTTGGTGATTGGCGCAGGTCCGGCTGGATCAATCGCTGCTGCCATGATGCACAAGAGTGGTTACGCTGTTCGTGTCGTAGAGCGTGAAAAGTTCCCACGCTTCGTGATCGGAGAAAGCCTGCTGCCCAGGTGTATGGAAGTTCTGGAGGAGACCGAATTGCTGGACGCTGTAAAGGCTAAGAATTTTCAGGAAAAGTTTGGTGCAAAGTTCATGAAGGATGACCTGGTAGCAGATTTTAATTTCGCTGACCAGTTCTCGCAAGGTTGGAATTGGACCTGGCAAGTACAACGCGCCGAATTTGATCTTACGCTCATATCTGAAGTGCAGCGGAGAGGGGTTCAGGTAGATTTCGAGACTACGGTAACCGGCATAGAATTCTTTGAAGACGAAAGCTCAATTTCGACAGCACAACGAAAAGATGGTTCCGTTGAGAAAATCGCTGCTCGTTTTATTGTGGATGCCAGTGGTTACGGCCGCGTCATTCCAAGATTGTTTAACCTGGACAAACCTTCCACTCTTGACCCTCGAAAATCAATCTTTGCCCATGTAAATGATGTTCATCGCAATAGCCATGACGAACCAAACAGAATTATAGCAGTAATGTATGCCCCCGGAGTATGGACGTGGATCATTCCGTTTTCATCGGGCGTTACTTCCCTTGGATTTGTAGGAAGCTTTGATTTTTTTGATAGTCTGGATGGAGACCTGGCCCAACAATTCAAAACATGCATTGAAGGAAATGATTACTTAAACAGGCGTTTTGGTGATGTCTCCTGGGTGTTTGAACCGCGTAAACTCGAAGCATGGTCGGCGACAACCGATAAGTTTTATGGCCATGGATTTGTTCTGACAGGAAACGTTACTGAATTCCTCGACCCAATATTCTCTTCCGGAGTAATGTTTGCGACAGTGTCGAGTCACCTGGCAAGCAAACTGGTGATCCAAAAGCTAAAAGGCGAGAAAGTGGATTGGGATAATGATTACACAAATTTCATCCGGCAAGGTGTGGATACATTTCGCTCTTTCGTAATGGCCTGGTATGATGGAACGCTGGAAAAGATATTCTTTTCTAAAAATCCCTACCCCGTAATAAAGCGACAAATTTGTTCTGTACTTGCCGGCTATGTCTGGGATCAGAAAAATCCTTTTGTGCGGGCACATGAGAAAGCATTGAAAGGATTAGTGAAAGTAATTGACATGCAGCAATCGAAATAGCGTTTCATAAATTCTTTAACAAATGGCTCATATCACCCGATATTGTCGAATTCAAAACCGGATGCTGGTTCGCCTTGAAGAAGTCATTTATGAAAATAATGAGGGTAACCTGGAAACGTTTCTGGATGCTGCTTTGACATCGCTATCCATATTCTATCCTAAATTCTATAAAATGGATCGCCTCTCAAAACTTGGATTTCTGGCGACCGAAATTCTAGTGAAGGATATTCAACTTATGCAACGTTATACCCCTCAACAAGTGGCATTAGTGCTTTCAAATGCCCATGCGAGTTTAGATACAGACGTGCGATATTTTGAAACTACTAAAACCATCGCTAGTCCGGCGTTGTTTGTGTATACGTTAGCAAATATAGTAATGGGTGAAATTTGCATCCGGCATGGTATAAAAGGCGAAAACGCATTTTTTGTTTTCCCTGCCTTCGATTCAGGATTGCTATGCGAATACGTAAATAGTGTGATGGCCTCTGAAAAAACACAGGCTTGTGTCGCAGGATGGGTAGATGTGATGGGTGACCAACATGATGTTTTCTTATATTTGGTGGAAAAACAAAAGAAAGCTAATGCGCTGGAGCATACAGCAGACCAACTTCAAAAACTTTATCAGTCGAAATATGGAACAATTGATTGCCGATCTTAAGAGACAGATCATTGAGGCGTTGAATTTAAAGCATCTTAAGCCGGAAGACATCGGGGACGAACAACCCCTGTTCGTTGAAGGACTTGGACTGGATTCCATTGATGCGCTTGAACTGATTGTGCTGCTCCAGCAACACTATAATATCAAAATGGCCAACCCGCAGGACGGTCCGCAAATTTTCAAGTCGGTTAGGACCATTGCCGAATACATCAGCGCCAACCAAACTGTCTAACGATTTTGAAAGGCCGCATTCACGTCGCTGGTGTAGGTGTCATTTCAGCCATTGGAAATTCTGTACCCGAAACACTGGAAGCATTTAAAAGCCAATCCTCTGGTATTGGAAAGGTTACCTTATTTGACACTATTTACCAGGATGTTCTTCCAGTTGGTGAAGTTAAGTTGACCAATGATGTGCTATCACAAAAGCTTTCCTTAAAACCTCACATAACCCGCACGGCCTTGCTTGGAATTCATGCCGCACGGGAGGCAGTCTACGCTGCAGGTATTGACCTCAAAAAGTGGCGGACTGGTCTGATATCGGCCACGACAGTTGGAGGCATGGATCAAACCGAGAATTTTTTTATTGACTTTCTGAAGGATTCAAAAAAAGGAAGGCTTCGTCAGGTGGTAAATCATGAATGCGGCAGATCAACAGAATTAATAGCAGATGACCTGGGTGTAAATGGATTTATCTCCACCGTCAATACTGCGTGTTCATCATCTGTAAATGCAATAGCGTTTGGCACCAGGCTGGTTAACCACGGCATGCTCGATGTGGTCGTTGCCGGAGGGACGGATGCGCTTTCGAAATTCACTTTAAATGGATTTAACAGTCTGATGATCCTTGATCGAAATCCCTGCAGACCGTTTGATGCTAGCCGTAACGGATTGAATCTGGGTGAGGGTGCAGGATTTGTGGTGTTGGTTTCAGATCGTGTAAAAAGAGAATGTAACCTGATTACAGATAGTTATGTGGGTGGCTTTGCTAATACGAATGATGCATTTCATCAAACTGCTTCGTCTCCGGAAGGAAGAGGTTCATTCGGCGCCATGCAAAAAGCCTTGGCGATGTCCGGGCTCTATGCTGAGGATATAGATTACATTAACCTGCATGGAACAGGAACATTAAACAATGATCTTTCCGAAGGTACCGCTGTGACACGGTTGTATGGTGATCGCTATCCGCGGCTAAGCTCAACGAAAGCATTCACCGGGCATACGCTGGGGGCAAGTGGAGGAATAGAAGCGGTATTTTCTATCCTTGCCATTCAACATCAGTGTGTGTTTCCAAACCTTCGTTTTGAAAACCCTATTCCTGAAATAGGTATCAAACCACAGCTAAGTTTTGAATCTGGCCTTGAAGTAAATCACGTCATGAGTAACTCTTTTGGGTTCGGGGGAAATTGTTCTTCCATAATATTTTCAAAGGAATGATAAACAAATATCGTGTCACTTCCACACTCTATTCTCACACTTCTCTCCGCCGCGGCGGAAGATACAGAGGGGTGTTCACACACAAACCCGAAACCACACGCTTGATAATGGACAATAAATTTATGAGTGTGGGTTTTGGGTGTGACACTCCCCTTGCCCCTCTCAAGAGGGGAAGTGTGGGCAAGAGGGTGCAGGGGTGCGCCTCCAAACATCAGCGTCCCCTTACGACAGACAATCTTTCAATCTTCCAATCTTCCAATCTTCCAATCTTCTACTCCTCATGACAATCTACATCAAAGGCAGCGGCAACATTTCACCCCAAAAAACATGGGGCGCAGAAACGTTGTTGGCGCAGCCTTGTGATTATAAGGGTGATAAACTTTCCTGCGTTGAACCCGACTATAGCCGATATGTAGACATTAAGCAGTTGCGTAGAATGAGCCGGATCATAAAAATGGGGGTAACCGCTGGTGCCATGGCGCTCCAGGAAGCGGGAGTGGATGTACCGGAAGGAATCATTACAGGAACTAGTTACGGTTGCCTGGAGGATACGGGTATTTTCCTAAGCAAAATGGTGGAGAACAAGGAAAGTGCGCTTAACCCGACACCCTTCATTCAATCCACGCACAATACAATTGGATCACAGATTGCATTACTACTGCAGTGCCAGGGATACAATCAGACGTATACGCAGCGCGCATTTTCATTTGAAAACGCTTTGCTTGATGCTATGCTGGAGTTGAACGACAACCCTGCTCAATCGATCTTGGTAGGAGGTGTTGACGAAATTACAGCGCTAAGTCATACCATTCAAAAACGTTTTGGAAATCTCCGGGATGAGCCGGCCAAAAGTCTTGATCTTTTTAAAACTACAACGGATGGAACGCTGAATGGAGAAGGGGCAGCCTATTTTGTTTTGTCTGGAGAAAACAGAGAACGTGATAAAGTCTGCCTGGATTCAGTTTCAACCTTTTATAAGCCCGATCGGGAAAGTTTGATGACTGGAATTAAAGTGTTCCTGGAGTCTGTTTCATTAAACAACAATGACATTGATTTACTCTTGCTGGGTAAATCGGGTAATAGACAGCTGGATGATGAGGCAGAAGTGATTTCATCCACGTTATTCCCTTCAAGTTCTATTGGGCTTTTCAAGCATCTCTGCGGAGAGTATCCAACAGCGAGTGCATTTGCATTGTGGCTGGGGTTCAGGATAGTACAAGTCCAGAAAATGCCGGATGTTGTTGTCGAAAGGAATGTAGGAAGACCACTAAAGAATGTTTTGATTTATAATCCTTACTTTGGTAGCTATCATTCATTGATCTTGCTTCGCGCATGTTGAAGTTCAACACGATTAACATAATTTTCGGCACTGCGTTGGTGTTTTTACTGGTGTATGATCGCACGGGAGATTTGCCGTTCTGGTCATATGGTATATTAGGCTTGCTATACCTCATCATTCAGGTATATGGCACGGCGGTTCTATCGGCACAATTTTTTCTGCCTGTGAAATTTAAAGGAGATACCCGATCCAACAGCATTGCCCTTACCTTTGACGATGGCCCCATACCCGGCAGGACCGAAGAAATACTGGAAATTCTAAAATCGCATAATGTTCCTGCGGCATTTTTTTGTATTGGTAACCGGGTAACGGATAATCCTGTTTTGACCCGACGCATCTATGAAGCGGGCCATCTCATTGGGAATCATAGCTATTGGCACAGAGCAACATTTGACTTGCAATCCGCTGGTAAGATTGGAAAAGAATTAATAGATACAGACCAAACCATTTTAAAAGCAATCGGTGTCAAACCTAACTTTTTCAGGCCACCCTATGGTGTTACAAACCCAATGCTTGCGAAAGCAGTGAAGAAAGGTGGATATACAACAATTGGTTGGAGTGTACGGTCATTTGACACGGTGATTAAAGATGGTGCCTTTTTAATGAATCGTATTACCAAATCACTAAAAGGTGGAGATGTGATCTTATTGCATGATTATAGTAATACCACCCTTGAGATTTTACCAGCTTTACTGGACCACATATCCAGACATGGATTGAAAATTGTACGTGTGGACAGGTTATTGAATGAAAAAGCTTATGCGTAACTATTTGGTCCGGTGTCAATCACGTAAAGGATGGCTTATGGCTTGTGGATTTTTAATTACATTATCTATCCCGGTCTTTGCACAATATCCAGGATATAACGCTGTAATAGATTTGCCACTTTTTAAGAAAAAGTTTAAAACGGAATCGGCATCCTTGTTATCCATCCACAGCACCTTTACACAGGAGAAAATTCTTAGTGCATTAACGGAGAAGATTACTTCTACAGGAGAGTTCTGGTTTAAGCGAAGCAATAAGGTCCGGATAGAATATCGCAAACCATTTGTTTACCTGATGGTAATGAACGGTGACAAAATGCTGGTTCGCGATGATCAGAAAGAGAACCGTATCAATGTCAAGTCAAATAAACTATTTCAGCAAGTTAACCGTATCATGATTGATTGTGTTCAAGGTACTATTCTGGAAAGCAAAGACTTTACTACAAAGGTTTTTGAAAATGATAAAAACTACTTACTGGAAATGACACCATCCTCAAAAGCGCTTCGTGAATTTTTTCAGACCATCGTTCTCACAGTCGAGAAAAAAGATTACGCTGCGAATTCCATTGAGATGAACGAGCCGTCCGGGGATAAGACTACCATTTTCTTTACTAATAAAAAATTAAACACTCAAATCTCCGATGCGGTGTTTGCTCTTTAGTCTTACGTGTGTCGTGTTACTAGGCTGTGTCTCAGATTACCGGCATCTCCTGGCGGTTCAATCGGATGGGTCATGCGCTTCTAAAATTGCCCCCTTGTATATGGAGACATCCTGGTACAACACCAGTGTTGATGTATTGGGTAAACATATGAGTGGATTATTACTCATAAAAAACATGCCTGACAGTTCTAAACGGGTAGTGTTTACCAGTGAGGCCGGCTTGACGTTTTTTGATTTTGAATTTTCAAAAGAAGGAAACTTTAAAGTGAAGTCCGTCATAAGCCAGTTTGATAAAAGGAGCGTGATCCAGACCCTCCAAAAAGACTTTGAGTTGGTCATGGGTTTACCCTTTCAAAAGGGGGACTACGACCGCTTCATTGCGGGCGAAGAAGTTTATTTTGGAGTAAAGCAAAAAAATGAAACTGCCTATTTCATTACCAATAAAGATTGTGCTTCTTTACAAAGATTGGAGTGGGGCACAGCACGAAAACGAAAGGTCTCCGTGCAAACGCCTGGATCAAGTTATCCCTCACCGGAGAAAATTGATCTAATCCATTTCACCTTCAACATGCAGATTAAATTGACCCGTATTCAAAAAGAATGATTCTGCTTAATGATTTTTATAATTTGTTACATTACGAACTTGCACCGGGTTCTGTCAAAGCAAAAATTTCCATAAATAAAAACCATAAGATTTTAGAAGGCCACTTTCCGGGATTACCCATAGTTCCAGGGGTGTGTATGATGCAGATCATCCGGGAAATAATGGAAGTCACAACCGGGAAGTCACTGAGCCTGATTGCCGCAGACAATATGAAATTCCTTTCTGTAATAAATCCGGATCAGCATAACGAAGTCGATGTGACGGTTAATTATACGGAAGATGCCGTGCAGTTTTTGGTCAATGCCACCTTGTTTGCCGGAACGGTTACATTCTTTAAATTAAAAGCTACGTTGAAAATTTCCTGATGGAACCTGTAGAAATTCGCCGGTTATTTAAGCTGAAGAAAGCGTGTGTGTTAGTGCCGACATACAATAATGAGCAGACTATTGAAAAACTGCTAATTGATGTATTAGCCTATACCGATCAGGTGATTGTTGTGAATGATGGTTCAACCGATTCTACTCCTCAAATTCTACAAAAATTCCCTCAAATCGATCTTGTAAGTTATGCTGTAAATCAGGGTAAGGGTTATGGCTTGCGGCAGGGTTTTAAGCGTGCCGTTGAAGCAGGCTATGCATACGCCATCAGTATCGATTCAGATGGTCAACACTTCGCGGATGATCTACCGAAGTTTTTAGAACAGCTTGAAAGCCACCCGTCGTCCATTATCATCGGGGCGCGTAACATGGGACAATCCAGTGTGCCGGGCAAGAGTAGCTTTGGAAATAAATTTTCAAATTTCTGGTTTTGGGTAGAAACGGGCTTGAAAATGCCGGATACCCAAAGTGGCTATCGCCTCTACCCGCTAAGAATGATGCAGGAAATAAGATTTATTACAAAGAAATTCGAATTTGAAATCGAAGTACTCGTTCGATCAGCCTGGCGCGGAATAGAATTGACCCATGTTCCTGTTCGTGTATTTTATGCTGAAAAAGGAAAGCGAGTTTCACATTTCCGGCCTTTCAAAGATTTTACGCGCATTAGTGTTTTAAACACGGTTCTGGTCACCATGGCGCTGTTTTATATAAAGCCACGCGACTTGTTTAAACGCCTTAAAAAAAAAACTTCAGAGACATCCTATACGAGCAACTCTTTGATCCTGCGGAGTCCGATTTTGTAAAAGCTTGCTCTGTAGGGTTCGGAGTGTTTATGGGTATTGTACCCATTTGGGGATTTCAGTTGGCGGTTGCCATTACACTTTCTTTCCTCCTTCGCTTGAATAAAGTATTAGTCATTATAGCGGCCAATATCAGTATTCCGCCCCTGATTCCGTTGATTCTGTATTTAAGTCATCGTGCAGGAGCGATTTGGATGGGAGAGGAGCCACAGCGTATCTCGTTCAGCGAAGAAATCACCTTTGAATTAGTGAAACATAATTTTGTTCAATATGTTTTAGGAGCGATTTCACTTGCCTTGGCAACGGGTGTTATTTTTGGAGGAGTGACGTATGCAGGATTGAAACTTTTTAAAAGCTCGAAAACCTGATCCATGGCCCGGTTCTTTCTTAATCTTTATGATTTTTTCAGCAGACGCAAGCCGGTTTTCTGGGCGATTTTCGTTTCCGCCATCCTTTTATTATCACTCGGTGCTTCACAAATAAGGCTGGAAGAAGATATAACAAAATTTTTTCCCGATGATGAGCGGGTAGAAAAACTAAATTATGTTTTTCAACACTCGAAGTTTGTTGAAAGGTTGGTCATTATGGTTTCGGTTAGGGATAGTGCTCAAACACCTGAACCGGATAGTCTTATTGTCCTTGCTGAAGAATTGGTTGATCGGATCAGTAGCGATCTTAAACCCTACGTAAAGGAAGTTACCAGTCGTGTAGATGAAGAAAAAATACTGGAAGTTTTTAAGTCAGTCTATGATTACCTGCCTGTCTTTTTGAATGACCAGGATTACATTCAACTTGATTCGTTAACAAGACCGGAAACTGCCAGAAGGGTATTGCAGGAAAATTATCGTCAACTTATTTCTCCATCCGGCATTGTCGTCAAAAAAATTATAGTTCGCGATCCCTTGGGCTTTTCACTCCTGGCCCTGCGTAAACTTCAGCAACTTCAATACGATGAGAATTTTGAATTGTATGATAGTTATATCATCACAAAAGACCATAGGCACCTTATTTTCTTTGTCCAACCTACTTATCCACCCAGTGAAACCAGAAATAATTCAATATTTATTGAAGCACTAAATTCAATCGTAAATGAAACATCGCATAAACATGCTTCGATAATGGTGTCTTATTTCGGGGCTGCCGCTGTTGCTGTTGGTAATGCAAAACAGCTGCGAAGCGACACGGTGCTTACAGTAAGCCTGGTGATAATACTGTTGGCCGTTTTTCTTATTGGGTTCTTTCGAAAGAAACGTGTGCCTTTTCTTATTTTAATCCCTGTAGCTTTTGGTGGGTTGTTTTCATTGTGTTGCATCTATCTGCTGAAGGGATCCGTTTCCATCCTGGCTATTGCAGCAGGTTCTGTAATTTTGGGAATTGCCGTAAACTATTCATTACACTTCCTGGCGCATCTGAAGCACAGTCACGATATAAAACTGGTCATTAAGGAGTTAGTTAGCCCCATGACATTAGGAAGCGCCACTACCGTGCTGGCTTTCTTTTGTCTTCAATTCACGAATGCTGCGGTTCTTCGGGATGTCGGATTATTTGCTGGATTCTGTTTAATTGGTGCAGCGCTATGTTCACTTGTATTTCTTCCTCATTTCATTTCAGATGGGTTATTTCAAAAAGAACATCACAAAGAGAATTGGATAGAACGAATGTCGTTCCGATCCTTAGGATTAGGAAAACCCATCGTGTGGATTATCTTTTTAACGACGCCTGTATTTTTTTATTTTGCCCGTCAGGTGAAATTCAACAGCGATGTGAGCAAGTTGAATTTTATGCAAACGGAAACGCGCGAAGCACAGAAGCGATTGGAATCCGTTAACAAGTCTTCCTTAAGCGCCGTATACGTTGTGTCAAGCGGTAATAGCCTTGAAGAAGCATTGCGAAAGTCAGAGCGGGTAACGCCGCTATTACAAAAGCTCAAAGAAGCCAATAAAATCAATAAATATTCATCCATATCGACACTTCTGATTTCAGATTCTTTACAACGCCTGAGAATCGAAAAGTGGAATGCATTCTGGACAACAAGGAGGAAGGCCAGTATCATCCAAGCCGTCAGGCAGGAAGGGAAAGCATTGAAGTTTTCGGAACAAGTGCTGAATAATTTTGAAGGAATGCTGGCAAAGCAATATAAGCCGGCTGATGCTGGTTCAATGAATCTTATTCGTACTGCTTTCTTTGATGATTATATTATTGAAAGAGACGGTACAGCAACCGTAATTTCGCTGGTCAACGTTGATCCCTCCCGGAAAACTGAAGTTTACCGTGAGTTGGAAGAGTCACCAGCTTATGCGTTTGACAGGCAAATGCTCACCAATCTTTTTGTAGAGTATGTAAATGCTGATTTTAGTTTTATTGTCACGTTTACGGCAATTTTCGTTTTTGTGGCGTTATTTATTTCGTATGGCCGGATAGAACTGACACTCATCACATTTGTTCCCATGTTTATCACCTGGATTTGGATTCTGGGGATCATGGCGCTGTTGGGCATTGAGTTTAATATTGTGAATGTAATGGTGTCAACCTTCATTTTCGGGCTAGGCGATGATTACAGTATTTTTATCATGGATGGATTACTGCAGGAGTATCGGGCAGGAAAGAAAAATCTTCCGTCAATACGTGCCTCAATCTTTTTATCCGCGGTGACAACCATTGCAGGCCTTGGGGTTCTAATCTTCGCCAAACATCCGGCCTTACGATCTATTGCTTCTATATCCATTGTGGGTATAGGCTGCGTTTTTATCATGTCGCAGACTATTGAGCCATTTTTATTCCGTGTCCTGATCAGCAATCGTACGGGGAAAGGTTTTACGCCAATGACCTGGGCTGGCATTCTTAGAACAATCTTTACGTATTCCCTATTCGTGGCAGGTGCTATTTCCATGACTATTGTAGGCCTGGTTTTTAAGATCATTCCATTCAGGAAAAAAAGTATCAGGCTTCTTTATCATACCCTCTTGAGTTACTTGACCAATACATTAATTTATCTGGAGCTAAATCTTAGCAAGAATATTATCGGAAGGTTGCCACAAACTTTTTCGCGTGCAAGTGTCATCATTGTTAACCATACCTCGTTTCTGGATATTTTGCTTACCACGATGCTTCATCCTAAACTTATTTTGCTTACGAATAAGTGGGTTTGGAATTCGCCGGTTTTTGGCGGTGTAGTGCGTCTGGCAGACTATTACCCGGTAACGGAAGGTGCTGAAGACAGCATCGTGCGTTTGAAGGAAAGAGTGGATGAGGGATATTCTGTTGTGGTATTTCCAGAAGGTAAAAGATCAGAAGATGGAAAGTTAAAACGTTTTCACAAGGGTGCTTTTTATATTGCGGAAGCGTTGAAGATGCCCATTCAACCTTTGCTCATACATGGTGCAGGCGATGCGATTCCAAAAGGAAGTTTTTATCTTAATGAAGGTCAGCTCACGTTGAAGTTCCTTCCTCCGATCGAAGTGGAGGATATGCGTTTCGGAGCTACCTATGCCGAACGAACAAAAGCTATCAGTAAATATTTTAAACAGGAGTATACCATGCTGGCACAGGAGGTTGAAACTCCCGACTATTTTGCGCATCGGCTGGTCACAAGCTATCTTTACAAAGGTCCCGTCCTGGAGTGGTACCTTCGCATCAAGATCAAGCTTGAAAAAAATTATGGGCCCTTCCATAAAATTCTACCGTTAAAAGGTATTATTCTCGATCTGGGATGTGGTTATGGTTTTCTTTGCTATATGCTTCAGTTTTTGTCGAGTGAGCGAACAATTATTGGGGTGGATTACGATGAAGAGAAGATAGATACTGCTAGTCACGGATATCTAAAAACAGACAGGTTGCAATTTCATTATGCGGATGTCACGGAGTTTGTTTTAGAAAAATATGATGCGATCGTCATCAGCGATGTTCTCCACTATTTGAAGCCGGAAGCGCAGGAAATTTTGTTAATACGATGTTTTGAATCGCTTAATTCAGGCGGTAAACTAATCATCAGAGACGGTAATTCCGATTTGAAGGATCGCCATAAGGGCACTCAGCTTACGGAGTTTTTTTCTGTAAAACTTTTGAAGTTTAATAAATCTATGAATCCATTGAATTTTGTATCAGGAGAAATGATAAAAAGATTGGCATCGAGCAATGGTTTTACGGTAGAAATACAGGATGGCGCAAAATTCACATCCAATGTTATTTTTGTGATTCAAAAAAATGTCTGACAAATACCGGACTTAAAGGTTACATAGATGGATAGCAGACAGAAGTTTGGGTATCATAATTGAATAGAAGATGCAGCAGTATGATGTAGTAATTGTCGGGAGTGGGTTGGGTGGCCTTGCATGCGGTACAATCCTGGCCAAAGAAGGATATAAAGTCTGCATATTGGAAAAGAACAAGCAGATTGGTGGCATGCTCCAGATTTTTGTGCGTGAAAAAGTAATTTTTGATACGGGTGTTCATTATGTAGGTGGACTAAGTGAAGGTCAGAACCTGAACCAGCTTTTCCGTTATCTTGGTATCATGGATAAAATCAATATCCGCAAGATGGATGAGGATTTCGTTGATGGTTTAATTTTCAAAGATGATCCTACAATCTATAGATACGCACAGGGTTATGACAATTTTATCAGGGTTATGCTGTCCTATTTTCCGGAGGAGGAAATTGCTATCCGGACGTTTTGTGATAAAATAAGGAAAGTTTGTAAGCAATTCCCATTGTATAACTTGCAAGCTGGAAGTTATTCGGATACCGAAGATGCTTACCAGACCGATACGAAGGCCTATTTGGAAACGCTGACCAAAAACAAAAAATTATTGTGTGTATTAGCAGGTACAAATCTTTTATACGCTGGCCAGCCTGATAAAACACCGTTGTTTGTTCATGCACTGATTGTAAATCACTATATAGAAAGTTCATGGAAGTTCGTGGACGGAGGCTCTCAGATAGCCCGTTATTTGTCCAGGGAAATAACGTCAAGGGGAGGAAAAGTCATCAAACACGTAAACGTCGTGAGGCTTAAAGAAGAGGGTGGTAAAATTATCTTTGCTGAAGCTGAAGACGGTGAAAAATATTATGCCGACACCTTTGTGTCAAATGTTCATCCCCTCAAAACGTTGGAGATAACAGAGAGTAATATGTTTAAAAATGCTTACCGTTCACGCCTTAAGAGCCTGGATAGTACCGTCTCTGTATTTTATGCGAATGTGGTATTGAAGAAGAATACCTTTAAATATCTCAACAGTAATATATATTGTTTTGCACAGGAGGATCCGTGGTGTGTTCTTAACTATACCGATGACAACTGGCCTCAAGGTTACGCCTTGTTTTATGTGCCTTCCTCCAAAGCAAGTGAGTATGCTGAGGGCGTAACCATTATGTCCTATATGCGGATGGATGAAGTAGAAAAATGGAGACAAACCTTCCATACCGTTACTCATGAAAATGATCGTGGTGAAGAATATAAAGCCTTTAAGCACGCCAAAGCAGCGCGGTTGTTTGATGCAGTTGAAAAACAATTCCCTGGTTTTAAAGATTGTATTAAATCCTACACCACTGCTTCGCCATTGACGGCACGTGATTACATCGGAACGGATGATGGATCATTGTATGGTTTTGCGAAGGATTATCGGGAGCCTATGAAAACATTTATCTCACCCCGCACAAAAATCCCGAACCTGCTGTTAACAGGGCAGTACATTAACATGCACGGAGTATTGGGTGTAACCATAAGTGCGGTGGCTACCTGTAGCCAGATTTTAGGAATGGAGTACCTCGTTGAAAAAATCAGAAATGCTTAGGAGATTTCTTAAAATATTAGGTTGGTTACTGGGGATAATCCTCATGCTGCTGCTGATCTTATTTGTTTACGTTCGTGTGGTGGCAAAGATTGAACCTCCAACTCCCAAATCACTGGCAATACTAGATAAGGTCGTTACACAACCTGAACCGGGTCTTTTTGTGTTCGGCAACAACTGGTTCCGAAAGAGCGAAAGTGGATTATACGAATTATATGTTGAAGGTGAACCATTTGAACGCGGTGTGGCCAACGGGAAGTTGACCAGGGATTTAGTACACTACCAGGAGGATGTTTTCACCCACCAGATCCATCAACTGGTGCCCAATGAATTTTACCTGGGGATACTGAAATATTTTGTCGGTTGGTTTAATCGCGACCTCGCTGATAATATTACAGTGGAATATCAACTCGAGATCTTTGGTGTTTCCCAATCTGCATCGCACGACTTTGATGATATAGCTCCAGCGTATCAACGTATTTTGAATTATCATGCTGCGCATGATATTGGGCATGCGTTACAAAATATGTCATTAGTAGGATGTAGTTCTTTCGCTACATGGGGAGCTAAATCGGAGGACAGTACGCTAATCATCGGCCGCAACTTTGATTTTTATGTCGGCGATGATTTCGCGCGGGATAAGATCATAGCATTTTACAATCCGGCGGAAGGTTATAAATTTATGATGGTAACCTTTGGAGGAATGACGGGAGTCCTTTCTGGAATGAATGATCAGGGACTTACAGTTACCATTAATGCGGCGAAATCAGACGTTCCCTCAGCTTCTGCCACGCCTGTTTCTCTTGTAGCAAGGGAAATCCTCCAGTATGCATCGACTATTAAAGAGGCATATGTCATTGCCGAGAAGCGAAAGATGTTTGTGGCCGAATCGTTTCTGATCGGGTCAGCAAAAGATGGAAAAGCAGCGATCATTGAGAAAACGCCTGATGGAATTGATTTCTATGAATCGAAGGACAATTATATTATAAGTACAAATCATTTTCAGGGTGAAAAGTTGGGGAATACACAACTCAACAGAGAGCATTTGAAAACAAGTGCTTCTCCATATCGATTTGAACGGGTAGCCGAATTATTAGGACGTCAGCGAAAAAATTCAATTCTTAAGAGCGCTTCTATTTTAAGAAATCAACTTGGCCTGAAGGATCAGGATATCGGGTTGGGGAATGAGAAATCCATCAATCAGCTGGTGGCGCACCATGGGATTATTTTTCAGCCTGAAAAAAGATTGGTTTGGATTTCAACAGCACCCTGGCAACTTGGTAAGTTTGTTTGTTATGATTTGAATAAGATTTTCTCCTACAAACCTTCAGCGAATGAGGAGATTTACGAAAGCACCCTCACGATTTCTGCAGATTCCTTCTTACTTTCATCCGCATATAAAGATTACGTGAAGTTCAGCAAGTACAGATTCCCCTTCAACCCAAGGGTTGACCTTGTGCCTGATAGTGTGGTAAAGTGGAATTCAAACTCTTACCATGCTTACTTGCTGGCGGCCGATTATTATTTTGCGCATAAGGAATGGACAAAGGCAGCCCCTTTATATGCGGAAGGCTTGACAAAAGAAACTGCTACAGAGCAGGAACGTGAATACATGCAAAAGAATCTTCAACGATGTAAAGAAGAAATAAAATGATTGTAGGGGTAGGTATCGACATGATTGAGGTGGACCGTGTGCTGGAGAAAATCAATAACAACAATGGATTTAAAGAAAAGATTTTTTCTGAAAAGGAGATAGCGTTTTGCGACGCAAGACCAAATAAAGGTGAACATTATGCAGCACGGTTTGCAGCTAAAGAGGCCTTCTTAAAGGCAACCGGTTTTGGGTTAACATTGGGCTATGAATTAGCGGAGATTGAAATTATCCATGATAGCAGGGGAAAACCGATGTTTAATCTTCGTGGAGATTTTGAAATAAAGTCGCTTCAAAATAACTGGAAGGAAATACACTTGTCTATTTCCCATCTTCAAACAATAGCATGTGCTGTAGTGATCATTGAAGAATGAAGCATATACCCAACATTGAATTGCAATCGGCGGAAGAAATTAAAAGCTTTTCAGGAAGAGAAGATAAAAGGATTACGGGTTTACCTATCTCAGCATTCCCGCTATTACAAGCAACTTTTTAATAGTTACGGTATTGAATCAATTCCATAAAACACCTGGAAGATATTGCCCGCATACGCTATTGCCGACTATGTCGTTGAAGTCTTTACGGGAACACTTGGGACGGATGAGTTAAAACTCCATTCGCTCGATGTGTTTTGGGGAATATCATAATAAACTAGACATTCTTGAAACGAGTATAGGAAGATATGATATGGAGAATCTAGGCGAGAACGTCTTGTGGTATGCAGAGTAAAATGATGCTTCTGTCGATAGTGTTTATCGATCAGCCGATATGGAAAGACTTCAGGACTAAAAAAGAGCAGGAGAATTTCAAATTTCATTTTTCTGTGGGGCTTGTATGTCGCCAAAAATGCATATCGATGGGTTGAAACTCCTTGTCTATGCACATATCTTTCAGGGAAAATTAAGCCCCGGATGGGGCTCACTGTTGGTTGCGCCGGGTTTCAACCCGGCGTAATGAATTAGGTACGTAGAACGCGCCATAGAAATTAAAAACGATCCTTCATATTTTTTGGCGCGTAACGAAGCGCTCTGATTCGGGTTTGGATAAGTGCGCCATGAATATTTTTCTCTTCTAATAAAGTGTTGAACGTGGCGCATAACGGGGATCTATGTAAACCCCCGACAAAAAATATTCGACTTTGTCGGGGCTACAAACATGAAGCCCCGCCGGGGCTTTGAAGTCTTAGTCTGACAGCAATACCAAGTCGAGGAAACACAGATCAAAAAATTTATGGATAGCCGGAAATAAGAAAAGGGTGATGCCTATTAAAGCACCACCCTCTTCGGTTGTCTACAGGTTACTAATATTAACTTAATTCTTTTTGTAATTCGTCAATTTTACTTTGCGCTTCAGATTTACCTAGGGAGAGAGATAACTTGTAAAGCTCAAGTGCTTCACGTTGTGTTTCTTTCTTTTTCTTAGGAGCAAATTTAGTTCTTGCTGCTGCTGTTTCCAGTGCTTGGGCCTGAGCGAAGTATAAGTCTGCCTGGCTAGCTTTTGATGCCGCATTTACTTCTTCAACTTTTGCTTCCAGTGTGGCAACATCTTGCTCTTTCATTTTAATGGTTTCAAGACTGGTGTTGATAACAGAATCTCTTTTATTCACTGTCATTGCAAGGGCTTGATTCTCGCCTCTCATCTTTTCAACTTCACCTTGTAAGGCAGTAATTTGTTGTGTGCTCAGCTCAAGATCTGCTTTAAGCCTTTTAATCGTGATGGCATAGCCACCTTTTACAGATTTCAAAGTCTTTTCAAGATCAGCTATTTTAGTTTGTGTTTCTTTTATGTGGCTATTAATCCCTTGTAAGCGGGTTTTATAGTCAGCATAAGAAGTACCTTCAACAACATCGGTGCGGAGAAGCTGACGATTTGCATCAATGGAATCGATTAGTACGCCAATTTCCTGAAGCGTTTGCGCTGTCATCTGGCTTACTTGAAGCTCAGTGCGAAGAGAGTCATTCTGTGACTGTAACGCTTCTTTTTCTTTTTTGTCGCAGCTCCAAAGCATCGCTATTACGGGTACTGCTAAAATTAATTTTCTGATCATAAGGTTTTTCATTTAAAAGGTTGTAGCCGGGTTATTGCAAATGAAGGGCTGTGTAATCGGATTTGTCAATTTTGCCGACGAAGTGCGGATATTGGAGTTAAACTGCAGAAAGCACTTTTTTCGAATTCTAAGGATTTGAATGTTGTCCGTGGAAATTGGGGAGAAATTCCACAGCCTGTGGTACTTTAGTCCTCATAACAACAGAGGGTCAGATAATTACTGACCCTCCATTATAACTTTAGATTATCTGGTCCCCCACAAATATCATTTCAATTTACCTTTCATAAAGGCACCCAGTTCTTTTCCCGATTTAGCATAGGCTTCCTGCAGGCGGGCGCCAGTCTCATAGTCATAGCCCATCGCATCCCGTCCCGGAGCTTTAGTGATGGTAATTTTAGCAAGTACCTTGTCCGGATTCTTACTTTCCACTATCCAAACCTCCGCATCAATGTATGCCGGGGCACGGGTAATCCCAATGTTCCAGCCCGGTTCAGTCTTAACAGTTTTAAAAATCAAGGTGTATGGAGAGTCATCCCCAACAGTTGAAATCTCAGCATACTTGGAGAATAGCTCACGAAACTGAGGCTCGAAGCGCTCCTGACGATCTGATATCCAGGTTTCCTCCCATTTATCACCTCTGCCAGGCTCTTTTTTGTCAAAGTCCGATTTCTTTTGGGCAATGTAATCTGCCTCTTTTGGAAATTTACCGACGGACATGTTATCATACGTAAATTCTGTTTTGACAGCCTTTTGTCCTTTGAGAGCGCTGAGATCGCCTTCAACCAATTTAATTTTCTGGCTATAACCTGCCATTGACAGGCTGAGAAGCATTATAAATAATACATTTTTCATGGTATTGAATTTGATTTTGGTCATTTACGAACTAATGCTCCAATTACAAAAAAGTAATTTACGCTTGTTAAGGTCTTCCTCTAAGAAATGAAAAATTATTCAATGTTGAATGCGTGTGGCTGGATAAATTTTATGCCATGCAATCGGTCAGCCATTCGGATTCTTACCAGCCTACATCAAACAAGACAACTTCAGGAGCATTGAACTTGAAATGGTCTATCAAATTGTTAATTTCCACACTTAAAATTTTGCCATGAGGATATTAAGTATTGTCGTTTTTTGTTTCGCCTTTTGTACACATGCCGTTGGACAAGACGTTAAGAAGGACTCTGCCTATATGCGTGGGAATTATGATAAAATGGAGTATCAGATTCCGATGCGCGATGGTGTAAAGCTTTTTACAGTCGTGTATATTCCTAAAGATAGGGCGAAGCAGTACCCTATCCTTCTAAACAGAACTTGTTATAATGCATCCAGCTATGCCAACTTCAAAACGGGTTCACATCCGTCCAGGTACTTGGTAAAGGATAAATACATCCTTGCATTTCAGGATGTTCGCGGTCGCTACATGAGTGAAGGTACATTTGATAACATGCGACCCAATATTCCAGGTAATGACCGTAAGGATAAAACGGCGATTGATGAAAGCTCAGATACCTGGGATACGATAGACTGGATGATAAAGAACATTAATGGAAACAATGGTAACGTTGGAATGTATGGCATCTCTTATCCGGGTTTTTACACGGCCGCTGCATTGCCTGACGCGCACCCTGCATTGAAGGCATCTTCGCCCCAGGCACCCATTGCGGATTTCTTTTTTGATGACTTCCATCATCAGGGTGCATACCTTGAAAGTTATACAGCTGCATTTGCCGTATTTGGATATCAGAAAGATGAACAAACCAAAGAAAATTGGTTTGCCGATGAAATGAAACGCTTCGACAATAAAGGAATAAAAGATGGATATGAGTTTTATTTAAAGACAGGTCCGCTGAAAAATATTACGCAGAAATATCACCATGATAATTTTTTTTGGCAACAGGTTGTAGAGCACCCTAACTACGATGATTTCTGGCAGAAGAGAAACTTGTTGCCCCATCTTAAAAATGTCAAACATGCTGTGATGACAGTTGGCGGCTGGTTCGATGCCGAGGATCTCTATGGCCCACTTAATATTTATAAGACGATTGAACAAACCAGTCCTGGTGCCCACAATACCATCGTCATGGGGCCCTGGGGTCACGGTGATTGGGCGCTTGAAAAAGGTAAATCAGTGCACAATCACATTTATTTTGGAGATAGTATTTCTACTTTCTTCCAGCGAGAGATTGAACGAAAGTTTTTCGCATACTACTTAAAACGCGAAGGTACCGCAAATTTAGCGGAGGCGTATATGTTTGATACCGGCACAAAAGAATGGAAACAATTTGGAGTTTGGCCTCCAAAAGATGTTGCACCGCTTCGCCTTTATTTTGGTGAAGACGGAAGCTTGTCGATCAATAAACCTACGAATGAGCAAGCGATCTTCGAGTACCTGAGCGATCCTGCAAAACCTGTTCCATACACCTCGCAAACGGAAGCCCTGACCTTTACACCGCGTGGATTTATGAGTGATGATCAGCGCTCAGCCTCCACCAGACCGGATGTGTTGACATTTGAGTCAGCTATGCTAACGGATGACATGACGGTGGCCGGAGAGATTCTGGCAAAACTTAAAGTATCAATGTCTGGTACGGATGCCGATTTTGTGGTGAAACTAATTGACGTTTATCCCCTGAATCATCCCAACTATGACCACAACCCAAGTAACATTATCATGGGTGGATACCAACAGTTGGTGCGGAGTGAAGTATTTCGGGGAAGATTCAGAAACAGCTTTGAAATGCCTGAACCTTTCAGACCCGGTGAAATTACGGATGTGAATTTTCCCCTCCAGGATATCTTACACACGTTTAAGAAAGGACATAAAATAATGATCCAGATTCATAGCACCTGGTTTCCTTATATCGATCGCAATCCGCAGAAGTATGTAGATAACATTTATAAAGCAAATGAAGATGACTTTGTAAAATCTACCATAAAAGTATACGGTTCTTCTGTGGTGGAAGTGGGAGGGGAGCAGAAAATGAAAGCGAAAATTGATATAAAGAAGTAAGTATGCGCTAACCACGGTGGCGGGCTGAATGCACGATGAGAGCCACTCCACGTTAAGAACTTTTCACTGCATGCTTAAGATGAGGCCAGACGTTTGCCGTCGGAGAGGCAGATTGGGTTAAACAAGGTAAGTGCCTAAGTAACGATATTGATTTGTAAAATATATAAATAGATTCATCGTCCTTTTATAAATTTCAGAAGTGTAATTTAGTATGATATGATAAAACAAGTTGGAGCGATAGCTTTATTGTGCATAAATGCGTCAGGCGTCGGAGCACAATTCAAAAACATAATGCTGGACGAGGCCTCTCCTGGAAATCGGGTAACGGAGCCAAGTGTTACCATTAACCTGAAGGATACTAAGAACATCGTGGCTGCGTCTATTCTGGATAATATATACTATACCCTTGACGGAGGGCTGACTTGGGTAAAGACAAAGGTTACTTCTGCCGATGGAGTTTATGGAGATCCGGTATTGGTATCCGATGATAAGGGAACAATATATTCGTTTCATCTGTCAGATCCGACGGGAGAAGGTTGGACAAATGATAAAAGCCTGGACCATATAGTGTGTCATATATCAAAAGACGGAGGAAAGACCTGGGAAGAAGGGAGTCCCGTAGGACATAATCCACCTAAGGATCAGGACAAGCCTTGGGTGACGGTGGACTCCAAAGGCAATGTATTTGTAGCGTGGACACAATTTGATAAATACAACAGTTCCGATTCGAGTTGTCAGTCAAATATTTTAATCAGTGCATCCTCTAATGGGAAGAAATGGAGCAAGCCTGTTCAGCTTTCACAAATACCGGGTAATTGCCTGGATGACGACAATACCGCTGAAGGAGCTGTACCAGCCGTGGGTCCAGACGGAAAAATTTTTGTAGCCTGGTCCAATCAAAACAAAATCTTCCTCGATCGGTCTTTTGATGGTGGAGGGATATGGTTAGAAAATGATGTTGCTATTGGCAACCAGCCCGGGGGATGGGATTTTAAAATTCCAGGTCATGATCGCTGCAATGGGATGCCCGTGTTGATGGTGGACAAAGGCAAAGGCACATATCGCGGCTGTCTTTATATTGTTTGGGCAGATCAGCGTAACGGAGAAAATGATACCGATGTCTGGTTTATGCGATCTAATACCTATGGTGATCACTGGTCATCACCTATGAAAATAGGGGAAGATAAGAGTGGGAAACATCAATATTTACCCTGGATGGCCGTTGATGAGGTAACGGGATATATTTACATCGTCTATTATGACCGTAGTGCCTACGATGACAATCAAACTGATGTTTACCTGGCTTATTCATCCGACAGTGGTGCTAATTTTAAAAGCGTCAAAATAAGCGAGACTTCCTTTACTCCGGTAGACACTAATTTCTTTGGTGACTATACAAATATTGCTGCGCACAACGGCATCATTACTCCGATCTGGGCGCGTATGGACGACGGCAAAACCAGTGTTTGGACAGCGGTGATCAAGCAGGGGGATTTAATACCTGTTAAAGAGCCTGTTAAAAATAAAAAGAAGCGGTAGGTGGGAGTTGAGGAGCTGAGTAGCTGTGGAGCTGAGTAGCTGTGGAGCTGAGTAGCTGATCAACATCTACCTCTCCTCAACTCCTCAACTCCTGACTCCTCATCTCCTTATTTGGAGCTATAGTTATTTAAAAACCTTTATCTTACTTTTGTGTTCCAGTTAAAGAAAAATCATAAAAAAAATGACTGTTGACGAGAAAAAACTAACATTTAAGGTCAAAGACCTTTCCCTGGCTGCATGGGGGCGTAAAGAAATCAAGTTAGCCGAAGCTGAAATGCCCGGGTTAATGGCCCTTCGCGAGGCATTTGGTAAACAAAAGCCTTTAAAGAGCGCGCGCATCGCTGGTTGCCTTCACA
>Ga0184629_10000121_pt1 | contig 31514 bp, 33 predicted proteins | sample PLM4_32_b1_FD_133158 | JGI IMG/M metagenome (GOLD analysis project Ga0184629, IMG submission 133158) | Groundwater sediment microbial communities from an aquifer in East River, Colorado, USA - PLM4_32_b1 | ecosystem: Environmental > Terrestrial > Soil > Riparian zone | place: USA: East River...
ACATCGAGCGTTTCTACAATCCCAAGCGGCGGCACTCGACGCTCGGATATCTCAGCCCTGTGGAGTTCGAAATGAATGCCAAATTAGCTTAAGCTGGTGTCAACCGAACCGGCAGCAGCCCAGAGTTCATGCCCCACGGCAGGTAGCACCAACGCATTTGAAGCTTCTGATGCGGGCAACCCAATCACTACAAAATTCGGCAGAAGCACGTGATTCTGAGGATAGGTGTATGGAACATAGTCCCATTCGAAAGAGAGTATGAGCTTCGTCTTATCTCCGCCCGCGAGTAGTTGTCGCGCAAGTTTTAGGACAGGTCCGTGGATTTCAAATGCATTTCGCACGTTCGCGGAGTTAGCTATTACGCCCAAAAGTTCGAGAACATCCGAAACTGTATCGGTAGCTTGAGCGCGGGTCTTTTCATCCAGTTTGTCGGTAGCGTTGGTGAGCGCAACGTTCAACGTCTCCAGAATTTGAACAAGCGCCCCCACTGCGTCCGCTGAATCGGGGTGCGGAAAGGCGAACGCTTGGAACTCTCGAAGTAGTTCCAGTGCCGACGCTACTTTTTGGATAGAGTAACGGGTAGTCACCCGGCCTCACACTCTGTATCGGCTGTGTCCCCGACTGCGTTTTGCGACATATTTTTGCGCTAATAACTGGGAATGTAACGCTGTTAAGAAGGTCAACAGCTTATCAAGGTCGGCGGCCTGAAGTTTCTGGGATGGCCTCTTCGCCACCTCGCCCAATTTGTCGAATAGCGGAGCAAGCAGTTCGCCGAGACGCTTGAAGTCTTGTGGGTCGGTCTGGGTCGCCTTGCACACCGCGTTTCGATAAACCCTTACCGCACTAGGTGCGAGATCTTTCACGTTCTCTGCCGGATTTGGAATTTGTCCAGCCAACTTGTCGCGCAGCATTGCGACATAGTAGCTATCGGCCGTCTCATCTTTTCTAAGGCGCTCTATCTCATGCGCCGCTAACAGCGTGAGCAACGACAGGTCATTTACCTCTGGCCGTTTTTGTTCGGTGGTCGTTGACATCTGCAGGTCTCCTTGGGGTCGGCTATGTGGGAATTGGGTCGAACCACTACAAGGAAGTTGGCCAATCGATGCCGTTCGCCAAGTAGTGCCATAAGCCTAGGAATATCGCCTGTGGGCAATGGCGGCGCGCAAACTCCGCTGGCTCAAACCTCATCATTTGACTGCATAGTGACTCGACTCACTTGGGACCCATAATACAACCCCTTGTGGGTAGCATTGGCTCCATACACAAATTAAATTCTAACCTCACCTGTGTGTTCTCTTCAACAGAAAAATGAGAACAAAGAGTGTACATAGAATCTAGCCCACGTCGCCAGATAGTGCCATAAACGCCCAATGGCGGGTTCGGGAGAGATTGCCCCGGTAACATCAGGGAACCGCGTATGCATTCCCGTAGGCGTCCTTCACGCTGTTGTTTGGTGGAAAGGAACCCCCTTGCAAGTAACTGCGGAACTAATGTGCCCTGGCCTATTGCGCATTTACAGTCCGGCAGACGCACAGCCCCTTGTCGATCGCCTGAAAGCGGAGGCGGCCGACCTTCGCCAAGCTGCGACACTCGCTGATCGATACCGTCCCTTGAAGTTGAATGAAGGCGGTCGTTTAGTTCTTACAAAGGAGGTCGTCGCACTCTTGGGTTTTGCTCTCGGCGAAAAACCCCTTCTGTACACGCAACCCATCCCCACGGGCTTTTCTCCAACTGGAATAGAAATCATGAGCATCGAATTCCGCAATTCGCGGCTGATTACGTCAGACCGCTCCTTGGTTGATCTGGAGTAGCTCCCGAAATCACCCAGCAGCCCGGCCCGGCGCAATTCAGCTACGTTGCGGCCTTGAGGCATTGGACAGCATGGTCCCCCTCGCCTAAACCAACCGCACCTCTATTCAAGTCTCGGATTCGAAATGACGTCGGAGTCCTCGGCTGAGAAGCCGAATGTGCCGCTCTCAACATTGATGGGCGTGTTCTTCCGCGTGGGCATGGCGAGCTTCGGCGGCAGCACGGCCGCATTCCTCTACCGCGAAGTCGTTCAGGTACGCCGCTGGATGAGCGAGGAGGAATTCCTTGCTGCGCTGACGCTCTCCCAGGTCATGCCGGGCGCCAATCCCGTGAACATGTCGCTCTATGTCGGCGCGCAGCTGCGCGGCGGCATCGGCGCCTTCGCCGCAGCACTCGGCCTCGTCGGCCCGCCATTCGTGGTCATCCTGATCCTCGGCGGCCTGTATGCGCGCTATGGCGGGGTCGCGGCGGTGCAGGCGGCACTTGCCGGCGTCGTCGCTGTGGGCGTCGCGATGGTGCTGCAGCTCGGCACGCAGCTCGCGCGCGGCATAAGACGGCTGGTTCCCGCGCTCATCGCCATGGCCATCTTCGTCGCCGTCGGCGTGCTCAAGTGGCCGATGATCCCGGTCGTGCTCGTGCTCGCGCCTTTGAGCATCGGGTTCGAGCTCTGGATGGATGCGAAGGCGCGCCATGGATAGCCGCCTTCTAGGCCTGATCCTGGTCTTCGCGCCGCTGTCGCTGTTCTCGTTCGGGGGCGGCCAAGCGATCATGGCCGACATGAAAGTGCAGGTGGTCGACGTGCAGGGCTGGATGACCGCCCAGCAATTCGCCGACGTCTTCGCGCTCTCGCGGGCGGCGCCGGGTCCATCGACCCTGATCGCAGCGCTGATCGGCTGGCAGGTTGCAGGGTTCTTTGGCGCGCTCGTGGGCACGCTCGCGATCTATGTGCCCTCCTCGATCGTCATGTACGCGGCCGTACGCTGGTGGCATGCGCAGGCGGATTCGCCCTGGCGCGCGGTGCTCCAGCGGGGGCTCGCACCCGTCGCGATGGGGCTCGTGTTCGCGGGCGCCCTGAGCGTGCTCGAGGCCGCACAAGTGTCGGCGCTTCAGCTCGTCACGACCTTCGCAGCGCTGGGGTTCCTCTTGTTCACCAAGGTCGGACCCTATCCGCTGATGATCGTGGCCGCGCTCGCGTCCATCTCGCTGCTCTACGTCTAAAGCCGGGTTTCACGGGCGTGTGAGACGCCCCGCAACTTGCAAGGGCGCAGGCCCAAGCCTACACTTCCTGCCTCAAGCAGATCATTGATGGGGGTACTGATGAAGTGGGCCTCGTCCTTAGTGGTCGTCGCAGCGAGTCTTGTCGGGATATCGGTTGGGTCGTTGGGCCATGCGGCCGCGCCGCTACCCGCAGCCAAGGCGGGCGTGGCGCTGGATTACGAGTTCTTCAAGACCCGGGTTCAGCCCGTCTTCCTCTTAAAGCGGGAGGGCCATGGGCGGTGCTATGTCTGCCATTCGAACAACAACGCGCGCTTCCATCTGGTGATGCTCTCGCCGGGCGCCACGAGCTGGAACGAGGCGCAGTCCAAGCAGAATTTCGAGCTGATCAAGCGGGTCGCCGTGCCCGGCAGCATCGACAGCCCAATCGTTATGCATCCGCTCGACGAAAAGGCCGGCGGTCATCCCCATCATGGCGGAGGCCAGCAATTCGAATCGCAATCGGATCCGGCATGGCAGACGCTGAAAGGTTTCGTCCTGGGAGAGAAGGTCGCGAGCCGGTAACGGCATTGTCGCAATCGCGCGCTTCCAACAACAGGTTTCGTCCAACAGAAGGATGACGAATATGAGAAGCAAACACCTGATTAGCGGTTTCGCGGTTCTCGGCGCGATCGCCCTGGGCTCCCTGACCGTATCCCCACTCGACGCCCAGCCGGCGTCGAAACTCAGGATCATCCAGACCAATTTCGGTGGGGATAGCGTCCACATCATCGATCCCGCCACGAACAAGGTGGTCCGCGAGATCAAGGGGTTTGAAACGGTCCACGGCGTGATCGCCGCTCCGGACGGCAGCCGCATCTACTTCAGTTCGGAATCGGAGAACGCGGTCATCGCCGTCGACGGGAAGACGCTGCAGAGGATCAAGTCCATTCCCTTAAGCGGCAACCCGAACCTCATCGACATCACGCCCGATGGGAAGTCGATCTACGCCGCGATCGCGCTGACCTATGACGACGTGTCCGAGTTTCCGACCGTCAAGGCCGGCCCGACCGGAGGCGTCGACGTGATCGACACGGTCTCGCTGACGAAGATCAAGACCATCGCGATGAAAGGCGGCGTGCATGACTTGAACGTCACGCCGGACGGCAAGTTCGTGATCGTCGGCAATTCCAGAGGCGGGCGCGCGAACATCATGAGCGTGGTCGACACCAAGACCAACGATGTCGCGTGGACGTTGCCGATGGATCCGGCGCCGTCGCCGATGGCCGTGTCGAAAAAGGCGGACGGATCGACCGACAAGATCTACGCGCAGAACGGCCGGGACAACGGGTTCCAGGTCATCGACTTTGCGACGCGCAAGATCGGCCAGACCGTCACTCTCCCCGACATCTCGGGCCAGGAAAAGAACCCGTTCGGGCCGCCGGCCGTTTCTCACGGCCTGATGGTCACGCCGGACCAGAAGACGCTGGTGGTCATCAGCCGCGGCAACAGCGCGCTCTACACGTATTCGCTGCCGGACGTGAAATATATCGGCGTCGTCACGCTTGGCGGGAAGGGTGCTGGCTGGCTCGTGCTTACGCCCGACAGCAAGAGGGCCTATGTGGCGAACGAGCACACCAACACGACGTCAGCTGTCGACCTCGCGACACTGAAGGAACTCGCCGTCATACCGGTCGGCTTCGTGCCGTCGCGGAACGCGATTTGGATGCAGCCGTAACAGCGAGAGCCTGAGTTACATGAAAGGTCGCTGAGCCACCGGTTCAGCGACCTTTTTGTTTTCAAGAAAGGATGCAGCCATGGAAAAGATCATTTCCGATCTCGTGTCGCGCTTTGAGAAGGGCTCGCTCAGCCGGCGTGAGCTGGTTTCAGGTCTCGCGATGCTGGTGGCAGCAAGTGGAACCGCAGCCAAAGCCGCCGCCCAGGACGAGATCGATTTTTCCACCGCCAACATCGACCACGTCAGTATGCAGGTCACCGATCTGCAGCGCTCCGTCGATTTCTATCAGAAAACGTTCGGCTTCACGTTCGTGAGCGAGGACAAGCCGCTCAACATCATCCGGCTCGGTCATGGCCGGACGCTCGTTTCGTTCAACCTCCAGAAGCCGACCGGGATCGTCGATCATTTCTCGATCGGCGTGCCGCGCTTCACCAAGGAAGCGGCCACGCGGTATTTCGCGGCGCGCGGCTTGCGCACGGGCGACGACCCGTATCACGGGCTGCATGTGCGCGATCCCGATGGGAACTACGTGCAGGTCTCGCAGCAGCGCTAGTATCCGTCACACGCGGCGCGTCTGCGCGAACACCCAGATCACATAGAACAGCCACACGCCGATCGCGGAGACCGCGGCCGCCACGTAGGTCCACGCTGCTGCCCCCAGCACTCTGCGCACGCCTTCGATTTGCTCGTCGCCCTTGATGATGCCGTGGCTCAGCAGCAATCGCTCGGCCCGGGCGCTGGCATTGAATTCCACCGGAAGCGTGATCAGCGCAAACAGCGTCGATGAGCCGAACAGGAGCACGCCAGCCCAGATGAAGGCCGGTGATTGCAGGATAATGCCGCCGATGAACAGCCAAGGCGCGATCTGCGAAGCGAGCTGCACCAGCGGCACGATGCGCGAACGAGCCTCCATGGGAAAATAGTCCTTCGCGTCCTGCACGGCATGCCCGGCTTCATGCGCGGCGATCCCGGCCGCTGCGACGCTAGGCACGAAATACACTTGCTGACTCAACCTCAGGACCTTGGACCGTGGGTCGTAATGATCGCTCAAGAGTCCCGGCGTGTACTCGACGGCGACGTCGCGCAGGCCCTGCAGATCCAGGAGCCGGCGTGCGACTTGGGCGCCTGTGATGCCGTCCGCCGTTCTGACCTGGGAATATTTGACGAAATTCATCCGGATGCGCGACTGCGCATACAGGCCCAGCAGCAGGCCCGGAAGGACAAGCATCCAAAAGATCGGATCGCCGAACATGCCGCGTCAAGGCTGCGATACGTGGCTACGCTAGCTGTTCGCGACCTTCCCCGATACCCCTCAATCCTGCTCACTGCGGCGGATTCACCACGACATACTGGACAGTCGTTCCCACATATTGCGGCTGATACCACGAGCTTCCGCACTGAGAGTAGCTGACTCCATTCACGACCACGGTCGAGCAGCTCGGCGGCACGCTGCGGACGATCGAGCCGACGACAGCAGCCGTTGCCGTGATGGCGGCCGCCGTCGCCAAGGGATGGAAATCGTCGTCCCAGTCATAGCCGAAGTCACGGTCCACGTTCACATTAACGTTCCGATTCACGTTCACGTTGGTGTTGCGATTCGCGTTCACGTTCGTATTGCGGTTGACATTGGTGTTGCGGCTGATGTTGTTGTTCGAAGCGCTCCGCACCTGGCGGGACGACCCGGCCGCCCTGTTGCCACCGGCAGCGGCTCTGTTGCCGGCAGCGGCGCCAGCTCTTTCGCCGCCACGCGCCGCAGCCGCAAGGTTGAGCAGACCTCCGTGGCGCACCGGTTGGAATTGAAGCGAACCGTATTGTCCATCGATCGCCGCATGTGACGGCGCAGCGCCAAGAATGAATGCGCTCGTGACGAGCGCTGTTGAGAGTGTTCCGCGGATCATCGGGTCTTTCCTCCTGCGGGGGCGGCTTGGAGATCGACAATGACGATTTTTTGAGATCCTGAGGGCACCCTGAACGCAAAGACATCATCGCCGATCGTTGGCGGGAACGCCCAATGGAGCACGGCGCTGTATTGCGGCCGGCTCTCGTCTTCCGTGTTCGTGATCACCAGCTTGCAGGGCAATGCCGATGAATCCTGATCGATCCAGATCTGCCAATCGACTGCTTCCTGGCGAAAGGCATAGTGATCGCACATGCGGTTGTCGATGCGTTCGGCGCGCACACGGAACCCGGACCGCAGTTGCGCAAACTGCTCGTCGCTCGTGCCCCAAACGAAGAGATCGGCGAGCGGCGTCTTGACGTCATAGCGTTCCCGGGCGGTAGCGAGCGTTTGCGCGATCGTGGGGGCGGCGGGAAACGACGCATACATGCCCAGTCGCGGCGAGAATATCGTGACCGATTTCCCGTCATAATAGATCTGACGATCCTGGGCATCGGACGCCGATGAAATCTTGAACCGATCCGGCCTCCGAGCGCGGATTTCAACCGTGCCGCCGAACTGGATCTTCTCTCCGGTCGACAGGACGTCTTCGGTGGTGGTGTCCGCCATCAGAACGAAGACGCCATGGGAGCGCAGCGCCGCTCCCATTCGCGCAAGTGCTGCTCGCGCGTCCGCATCGACGTCCGCTGAAATTATCTGGCCCGATGGTGCAAGCGCCTGGTTGGAGGCCTGCCGTTCGGCTGTGATCCCTGAACCGCCCGCCAGCAAAGGCAGCGCGACACAGCCTATCCCTAAGGCGCGGGAAATTTTCATGTGCGACATCCCTTTTTCCGTGTTCGCCGTCACGCACCGTGAGGCGCGACGGCACGCAACGACTTCGCGTGATTGGACGGAAAAAGGGCTCCGCGGCTATTGGACCTTAGCCGAAGACGAGACCTGGACGGTGGCTTGCTTCAGGCGCGTCTTACTCCGCAGCGGCGTTCTTCGGCGGAAGGTAGAGCGATGGGTCCATCTGCGAGACCATGCCCTCCTGCTTGAGCGTCGCCTCGTATTCCTGGCGCAGGAATGGGTCCTCCAGCCAATAGGGAATCGCGGTGCCGCCTTCGGTCACATCGATGGCGCCCTCGTCCGTATCCTTTTCGCCCGGAATGCCGGCACGGTCCTTTCGATGATTGTTCGGACCGTACCAGCCGATCAGACGCAGCGGTTCCTTGCTGACGCCGAAATGCGCGTGGAACCAATCGCCGCCATAAGGTGCGGCGGTGACCAGACCGACGGTCTCGTAATCCTGACGATAGACCTGGTCCGCCTTGCCGTCCTTCCACGGCGTCATGCCGATCGAGCGCGGCCACGTGTAGGTGTAGCCCTTGCCGTTGATGCAAACGAGCACGGCCGACGACAGATGCGCGTGCGCCTTGGAGTAGTGACCCGTCAGATGCTCGCCGACGAAGCCGTAGAACACGTTTCCCGCCATCGCGGGCTCGACGCGTGTGTAGCCGGGCGAGCGGCGGTTATCGAGATAGAGCTTCGCGTTGAAGATGTTCGGGACGAGGTTCGATTTGCGTTGGGCGAGACCGCGCAGCGCGTCGGGCACAATGTCGTCCTTCGGCTTGAAGAAGTCCTCCCTGCCGTCGAAGCGCGTCGGGAACGTCGCGGGGTTGTTGAAGATCCAATCCGTGTCGCGGAACAGGTTCATCACGTTGGGCGCGGTCGTCGCGACCAGGATGATCGCCGGCGTCGAGGCCGCATTCACAATGCGATGCCACGTGTTGAGCGGCGGCGAGAACATCGAGCCCGTCTGCCACTCGAAGCTGTGGCGCTTCTTCTGTCCGTCGACCCAGATCTCGGTCGTGCCGCGCCCCTCCACAACGACCATGATCTCTTCGTACATGTGGCGCTCGGCGTTGAGCGCGCCGCGTGGCGGGACCTCGACCACGTAGCAGCCCCATTTGCCCTCGGTGCCGAAGAGTTGGATGAAAGTTCCCCTGCCCCCCATGCGCGCCCAGGGCTGCATCGGCATGTCCTGCGCGCGTTTGACCCCGATGCCGCGATAGATCGGGACGCCCTGCGATTCCATGAAGTCGTCGTAGGGCGTGTTGGGGCGCTTCCAGGCGCCATAGCCGGCGTTCTTGAAGCCCTTCGGCTCGTGCCAATGTTCGGTGGTGACGTCGTGCATCCTTGGCCTCAAGTTGTTGAATAGTGTGCGGTTTTGGAATGCTATATCATCGCTTTTGTGAGGACAAACGGGCGCCCTTGAAGGAGAACCATGGCTGAGATCACACGCAGGTCGCTGATCGTCCAGGCCAGCGTGGCCGCGCCGACTCTTCTCTCATCGCGCATGTCCTTCGCGGCGCCGGCGAGCGATTTTCCCAACAAACCCATCCGCTTCATCATTCCCTACGCGCCCGGCGGCGGGTTCGACGTCTATGTCCGCGTGATCGTGCCGGCGCTGGAGCAATTCCTGCCCAAGCGCGTGACGGTGATCCCGACCAACATCTCGGGTGGCGGCGGCGCGCGCGGGATCGCACAACTCTACCGGACGCGGCCCGACGGCTATACGATCGGCATCTTCAACATCCCCGGCGTGTTCATCCTCCAGCAGCAACAGGGCGGCAGTGCTTACGATCTCGCGAAATTCTCGTGGATCGGGGCGATGGGCGAAGGCGAGCACTACGTCATCGCCGTCGGCAACAACTCGCCGCTCAAGACCTATGACGATCTGAAGAAGCTCTCCGCGCAGCGCCCGGTGAAGTTCTCGGTCACCGGACCCGAAGGCACCGCCTATGCCGCGACCGTCATCGGCACGAAGCTGCTGGGCCTGAGACCCCAGCTGATCACGGGCTACAAGAGCTCCGCCGATTATGTGGTCGCCGCGATCCGCGGCGATTCCGATGCGGTCATCGCCGGATTCCCGACGGCGATGCGGTTTGCGCGCGGCAGTCAAATCCGGCTGCTCGCGACGTTCCGCAAGGAACCGGGCTCGCGGATTCCCGACGCAGTGGCTTTGGGCCAACCGGATCTCGATCAAATCCGCATCGAGCGGGTGGTCGGTGCGCCGCCGGGATTACCGGCCGATGTCCAGGCGATCCTGTCGAACGCGCTTGCGAAGGCCGTCGTCGATCCCAAAGTGGTCGCCTGGGCGAAGGAGAACGACGTCGTCATGCTGCCCAAGACGGCCGCCGAAACGTCGAGTCTTGTTGCCCAGCAGCGCGTGTTCTTCGACCGCTGGAAGCCCTTCTTGGCGACGGGTTAGAGCCCGCCCCGCCCCCTTAGCGAATCGCGGATTTCGCGCAGCAGCTTGATGTCCTCCGGCGGCGGTGGATCGCCCGGCTTCTCCACCACGCGCGGTGCGGAGAGAATGTTTATCTGTTTGATGATGACGAAGAGAGCCAGCGCAACGATCACGAAATTGATCAGCGTGTTCAGGAACAGACCGTAGTTCACGGTGACCGCCCCGGCATCGGTCGCCGCCTTCAACGTTGCATAGGGCCCTTGCCCACTCAGCACGACAAAGAAATTGGAGAAATCGATGCCGCCGAGCAGGAGGCCGAGCGGCGGATTGATCACGTCCTTGACCAGTGAATTGACGATTCCCGTGAACGCAGCACCGACCACGATACCCACAGCCAAGTCGATCGCATTGCCCCGCATCGCAAAGGCTTTGAATTCTGACAGAATGCTCATGCTGCACCCCTCCGTTGACGACCCCGCGCCATTACATCCGGCCACATGCCGTAGGTAAAGCGTTAGGTCGGAGAGCCGACTGAGTTCTCAGGTCCAGCGCTCTCGCAGAGGATCGAGGACGTAACGCGCGAGCAGTGCCCCGGCGATGGCGCCCGCCCCGTTGGTGAGGCCATCGAGCAGCGAGGTCTCTCGCCCCACATAGGCTTGAAGGATTTCAACCGCCGCACCGACGAGGATGAGCCCGAGCACGACCCACTTCACCTTGCCGCGGTCCTTGACCGCGCCGCCCGCCATCGCGCCCAGGATGAAATATGCGGTGAAATGCAGGAGCTTATCGTTGATGCTCTGGAGGACTGGGGGGACGTCAGGCTGGAGTTGCCCCCACAGCACATAGGCAAGCAGAGGCCAGAACAGCACCGCATCCGCAAGGCGCGCGGCGTGCAGAAAGGCCCGGGGGGACTTCTTCATGGCGAGAGTTCATGGCCTACCCGTCCCTGCCTTGCAAATCCCGTCGCCTCACGTATAACCCGGCCTCCTTTTGGGAACCGGCCGGCGACAGGGCATGCCGAGGCGGTTCAAAACGCAACCGGGGGCTCTTTCAAAAGAGCGCTCCGCACAGGAGAGCGAAATGCCCAAACTGAAGACGAAATCGAGCGCAAAAAAGCGCTTCCGCTTCACCGCGACCGGCAAAATCAAGCACGGCCAGACCCGCAAGCGTCACGGCATGATCAAGCGGTCCAACGAGCAGATCCGCAACCTGCGCGGGACCAGGGTCATGTCCGACAGCGAAACCCAGCGCATCAAGCGCTGGATGCCGTACGGGGGGGCCTAGATGTCCAGAGCTCCCCGCGCGGTCGCTTCGCACAAGCGCCGCAAGCGCGTCATGAAGCAGGCCAAGGGTTTCTATGGCCGGCGCAAGAACAACATCACGTCGGCCAATGCCGCGGTCGACCGCTCCATGCAGTACGCCTATGTCGGGCGGAAGCTGAGGAAGCGGAATTTCCGCGCACTCTGGATCCAGCGGATCAACGCCGCGGTTCGTGAGCACGGCCTGACCTACAGCCGATTTATCGGCGCGCTTGAGCGCGCGGGCATCGCCATCGACCGCAAAGTGCTGGCCGATCTGGCGGTGAAGGAACCCGAGGCGTTCAAGGCGCTGGTCAGCCAGGCGACTGGCACCGCTTAAATCTCACGTCCTCAGACCGTTGCGCGGCCTTTTGCCGGAATGGTCCGGACAGGGGCCTTGCGACATAGTCCTGAGGGATTCGCATGACCGACATTGCCCAACTCGAACGCGATCTCATCGCGGCCGTGAGCGAGGCCAAGACCGAGCGCGCGCTCGAAGATGTGCGCGTCTCCGCCCTCGGCAAGAAGGGCGCGATCGCCGAGCTGCTGAAGACGCTCGGCACGATGAGCCCCGACGAACGGCGCACCAAGGGCGCCTTGTTCAACGCGCTGCGCGACCGCGTGGCCGACGCAATCGCGGCACGCAAGAACGAGCTCGAGAGTGCGTCGCTCGATACGCGGCTCTCCTCCGAGCGGGTCGATACGTCGCTGCCCGCCTTGGATGCGCCGCGCGGCACCATCCATCCGGTGAGCCAGGTGAAGGACGAGATCACCGCGATCTTTGCCGATCTCGGCTTCTCGGTGGCGGAAGGCCCGGACATTGAGACGGACGATTACAATTTCACCAAGCTGAACATCCCGCCCGAGCATCCGGCGCGCCAGATGCACGACACGTTTTACTTAAGATCGCAGGCCGACGGCTCGCGGCCGCTCCTGCGCACGCACACGAGCCCGGTTCAGGTGCGCACGATGCTCGCGCAGAAGCCGCCGATCCGCATCATCGCGCCGGGGCGCACCTATCGCCACGATTCGGATGCCACGCACTCGCCGATGTTCCATCAGGTCGAGGCGCTGGTGATCGATGAGGAGACGCATCTCGGCCATCTGAAGTGGCTGATCGAGGAATTCTGCAAGGCGTTCTTCGAAGTGTCGGCGGTCGCGATCCGCTTGCGTCCGTCCTACTTCCCGTTCACCGAGCCCTCTATGGAGGTGGACGTGCAATGCGACCGCTCGGGCGGCGCGCTCAAGATCGGCGAGGGCAAGGATTGGCTCGAGATCGGCGGGTCCGGCATGGTGCATCCGCGTGTGCTCGAGATGTGCGGCATCGATCCGACGCGCTACCAGGGCTTCGCGTTCGGCCTCGGGATCGACCGCATGGCGATGCTGAAATACGGCATCCCCGACATCCGGCCGTTCTTCGAATCCGATCTGCGCTGGCTTAGGCACTACGGCTTCTTGGCACTCGACATCCCGACGCTGGACGGAGGGCTTAGCCGATGAAGCTCACGCTCTCCTGGCTCAAGGATCATCTCGCGACGGAGGCCGACGCAAAGGCGATCGCAGAGAAAATGACGAGCATCGGGCTCGAGGTCGAGAGTCTCGAGGACAAGTCGGCATCGCTTGCGGCGTTCAGCGTCGCGCGCGTGGTGACAGCCGAACAGCATCCCAACGCCGACAAGCTCCGGCTGCTCTCCGTCGATACGGGGCGCGAGACTGTGCAGGTCGTGTGCGGCGCGCCGAACGCGCGCGCAGGCCTCGTCGGCGTGTTCGCGCCGCCCGGCACGTTCATCCCCGGCAGCAATTTCACGCTCGGCATCGCCAAGATCCGTGGCGTGGAATCGCGGGGCATGATGTGCTCCGAGCGCGAGCTGCAATTGTCCGAGGAGCACGACGGCATCATCGAGCTTCCGTCGGATACCGCCATTGGAACGCCCGCTGCGGCGGCGCTGGGCTTAAGCGATCCTATCATCGATGTCGCGCTCACGCCGAACCGCGGCGATGCCACCTCCGTCTACGGAGTGGCGCGCGATCTCGCGGCCTCAGGAATTGGCCCGCTCAAGGGCGCGACGGTGAAACCGGTCAAGGGCTCCTACCCTTCGCCCATCAAAGTGAGCCTCGATTTCCCGGCATCGGCTGCGAGCGCGTGCACGATGTTCGCGGGGCGCCTCATCCGCGGCGTGAAGAACGGACCGAGCCCCAAATGGGTGCAGGACCGGCTGAAGGGCGTGGGCCTGCGCCCCATCTCGGCGCTGGTCGATGTGACCAATCTCGTCGCGCATGACCGCGGCCGGCCACTGCACGTGTTCGATGCGGCGAAGCTCAAAGGCAATATGCGCGCGCGGCTGGCCAAGCCCGGCGAGAGGCTGCTCGCGCTCGACGGCAAGACCTACACGCTCGATCCCGAGATGACGGTGATCGCCGATGACGAGGCTGCGCGCGGCATCGCGGGCGTGATGGGCGGTGAAGACAGCAGCTGCACCGAGACGACCACCGACGTATTCGTCGAATCCGCGATGTTCGATCCGGCGCGCACGGCGCGCACAGGCCGCACGCTCGGCATCGTGTCGGATGCGCGCTATCGCTTCGAGCGCGGCGTCGACCCGGAGTTCGTGGTGCCGGGGCTCGAGCTTGCGACCAAGCTCATCCTCGAGTTCTGCGGCGGTGAAGCATCCGAGACCGTCGTCGCAGGCAGGACGACGGATTGGCAGCGCACCATCACCATGCCGCCCGATGCGCTGAAGCGCCTCGCGGGTATAGACCTGCCGCGCTCAGAAATCATCCGTATCCTGACGAATCTCGGTTTAGTGGTTTCCGGCAACGACCGGCTGGAGGTCAAGCCGCCGTCGTGGCGTCCGGACATCCACGGCTCGGCCGATCTTGTCGAGGAAGTCGTTCGCATCTACGGAATCGAAAAGGTGCCCTCGGCGGCGATGACGCGGCCTTCTGCGGTCGCGCGGTCCATTCTCACTCCTGCGCAACGCCGGATCGGCACGATCCGCCGTGCGCTCGCCACGCGCGGGTTCAACGAGGCGGTGCATTTCTCCTTCATTCCGCGTAAAGAAGCGGCGCTGTTCGGCGGCGGCGATGAGTCGCGTCAATTGGAGAATCCAATCTCCGCAGATCTCGACGCGATGCGGCCGAACGTATTGCCGGCATTGCTTGCATCGGCGGCCCGTAACCAGGCGCGCGGCATCGGCCACGCGATGATGTTCGAGATCGGCCCGCAATTCTCAAACGGCACGCCCGGCGCGCAAACCGATGTCGCCGCCGGTATTCGCGTGGGCGAACCGCCGCGCCATTGGACCAAGGCGGCAATCCGGCCCGATTGGACGGCGGTCAAGGCGGATGCGATCGCGGCGCTGGAAGCCGCTTGGGGCGAAGTCGGCGCACCCGTAACCGCGAACGCGCCCTCCTGGTATCACCCCGGCCGCTCGGGAACGATTGCGCTCGGACCGAAGCCGTTGGTCCATTTCGGCGAGTTGCATCCGCGCGTGATCGCGGCGTTCGATCTCAAAGGGCCGGTCGCCGGCTTCGAGATTTTCCTCGACACGATTCCCGAAGCGAAGGCGCGCGCGAGCAAAGCCCGCGCCAAGCTCGACCTTTCCGATCTGATGCCGGTCGAACGCGACTTCGCCTTTGTGGTCGACTCCAAAGTCGCCGCCCAGGATGTGGTCAAGGCCGCACGCGGGGCAGACCGCCAGCTGATCGAGCGCGTCGACGTCTTCGACGTTTACGAGGGCAAGGGCGTGCCGGACGGCAAGAAATCGCTCGCCATCGCCGTCAAGCTGCAACCGAAAGAGCGCACGTTCACGGACGCCGAGATCGAGGCGGTCGCGCAAAAGATCGTGACTGCCGTGACGAAGGCGACCGGCGGTACACTCAGGACCTGACAGGTTCGCTCATGGCGCTTTGGCACGACAAACGCGGCCGCTTCTCGCCTTTGCGCGCGGGGACGCTGGTCCTGCTCGTGCTGCCGCTCCTGAGCGTCGGCTACTACGCGATCACGCAACAGCTCGGCCCTAGGCCCGTGAACGAAGCGATCCACGAGATCGGCTCGTGGGCTATACGGCTGATGTTCGTGGCGCTGTTCGTCTCGCCGATGCGGCGGATCGCGCGCTACGCGCCGCTGGTCGATGTGCGGCGCATGATCGGCGTCGCCGCGTTCCTCTATCTGTTGCTGCACCTCACGCTCTACATCGTCGATCAGGCCTACGATCTGCCGAAGGTCACCGCCGAGATCGTGCTGCGCTATTACCTGACCATCGGCTTCACGGCCTGGGTCGGCATGGCGACCCTCGCCGCCACCTCGAACGACTACATGGTGAGGCACTTAACCGGCATCCGCTGGCGTCACCTTCACTGGTGGGTCTACGCGATCACGATCCTCGGCATGATCCACCATTTCCTGCAGTCCAAGCTCCAAGTCTTCGAACCGACATGGATGGCGGGCATCCTCTTGTGGCTTCTCATGTATCGGCTGATGCATTGGGCGTCCCCGCGCAACACCGAGTTCCCGCTGTGGGTGATCGCGGCCACCTGGTTCCTTGCGGGCGCGCTGACGTTTCTCACCGAGGCGATCGCCTTCCAGATCGCCTATGGTGTCCCGTTGCTGCGCGTTCTTCAGGCAGATTTCAGCTTCGAGGTCGGCATTCGCCCGGGCTGGTATGTTTGGCTCGTGGGCGCGATCGTGGTCCTGATCGGCCTCGTCCGTCTGAAACCTGCGGGCCGTCTCCAGCTCGCCTCGGGCGCGGCTGGCTGAGCCCTGGACCTCACTCCCCCACGCCGCTATGCATCCTTAGATGACCGATCTCACGCATATCCGCAATTTTTCCATCGTGGCCCATATCGACCACGGGAAATCGACTCTGGCCGACCGCCTGATTCAGATCACCGGCGGGCTGACCCTGCGCGAGATGAAGGAACAGGTGCTCGATTCGATGGACATCGAGCGCGAGCGCGGCATCACCATCAAGGCCCAGACCGTGCGCCTGAACTACAAGGCGAAAGACGGCGTCTCGTATGTGCTGAACCTGATGGACACGCCGGGGCATGTGGATTTCGCCTACGAAGTGTCGCGTTGCCTCGCCGCCTGCGAGGGCGCGCTCCTCGTTGTGGACGCAAGCCAGGGCGTGGAGGCGCAGACGCTCGCCAATGTCTATCAGGCGATCGATGCCGGGCTCGACATCATCCCCATACTCAACAAGGTGGACCTGCCCGCCGCCGAGCCCGACCGCGTGCGCCAGCAGATCGAGGACGTGATCGGCATCGATGCGTCCCAAGCGATCCCGATTTCCGCCAAGACGGGCTTGAACGTCGATGCGGTGCTGGAAGGCATCGTGCAAAGGCTGCCGCCGCCCAAGGGCGAGGCGAATGCGCCCTTGAAGGCGCTGCTGATCGACTCCTGGTACGACCTCTATTTGGGTGTCGTCGTTCTCGTGCGTGTCGTCGACGGCACGCTCAAGCGGGGCCAGCGCATCCGCCTGATGGCGTCGGACGCGACCTACCAGGTCGATCGCGTCGGCGTGTTCACGCCCAAGCAGGAAGCGGTCGAGATATTGGGGCCCGGCGAAGTCGGGTTCCTCACCGCCGCGATCAAGGAAGTGGCCGACGCCAAAGTCGGCGACACCGTCACCGACGAGCGGAACGGCACCGAGACGCCGCTCCCCGGCTTCAAGCCGGCGCAGCAGGTGGTGTTCTGCGGTCTCTTCCCGGTCGATGCGGCCGAGTTCGAGCAACTACGTGATGCATTGGCAAAGCTGCATCTGAACGACGCGAGCTTCACGTTCGAGCCGGAGACGTCGGCCGCGCTCGGTTTCGGCTTCCGCTGCGGGTTCTTGGGCCTGCTTCATCTCGAGATCATCCGCGAACGGCTTGACCGCGAATTCGGCATCGATCTGATCGCGACCGCGCCGTCGGTGATCTACCGCATCCATCAGACCGACGGTTCGATGAGGGAGCTGCACAATCCCGCCGACATGCCCGATCCGGTGAAGATCGCCTTCATCGAAGAGCCGTGGATCAAAGCGACGATCCTCGTACCGGACGAACACCTAGGCGCGGTGCTCAAGCTCTGCGAGGACCGGCGCGGCCAGCAGGTCGAGCTCACCTACGCCGGCTCGCGCGCGATGGTGATTTATCGCCTGCCGCTCAACGAAGTCGTGTTCGATTTCTACGACCGGCTGAAGTCGGTGTCGCGCGGCTATGCAAGCTTCGATTATCACATCGAAGGCTCCGAGGAGGGCGATCTCGTCAAGCTCTCCCTTCTGGTCAACGCCGAGCCGGTCGATGCGCTCTCGATGATCGTGCACAAGGCGCGCGCCGAAGCGCGCGGCCGCGCGATGTGCGAGAAGCTGAAGGATTTGATCCCGCGGCATCTCTTCCAGATCCCGATCCAGGCGGCGTTGGGCGGCAAGATCATCGCGCGCGAAACGATCAGCGCGCTCAGGAAGGACGTCACCGCCAAATGCTATGGCGGCGACATCACGCGCAAGCGCAAGCTTCTGGACAAGCAGAAGGAAGGCAAGAAGAAGATGCGCCAGTTCGGCAAGGTGGAAATTCCGCAGGAAGCCTTCATCGCCGCGCTGAAGATGGACGCGGATTAGGCCGCCTTGCGCTTCGGCAGCCGTTTTATCTCTGCCCCCTTTTCATTCTCAACCACACGCAACTCATACAACGTCTGCAGATTCAACCAGAAGTGCGGGCTAGTACCGAACCAATGAGCGAGTCTAAGGGCGGTATCTGCAGTGATTGCCCGGCTTCCGTTCAGAATGCCCGTGATACGGTTTGTCGGCACCCTAATCTGCCGGGCGAATTCTGCAGCGCTGATATTCAGAACGGTAAGCTCCTCGCCGAGGACCTCCCCAGGATGAATGGGTGTTCTGCCCATGGCTATGTACTCCTTCAATGATAGTCGACGATTTCAACGTCGGATGGGCCTGCCTCGCCTTCGTTCCACCGAAAGCAGATGCGCCATTGGTCATTTATTCGGATGCTCCACTCGCCCTTTCGATCGCCGACGAGTTTTTCCAGCCTGTTACTACGCAGGGCGGCCAAGTCCCCAAGACTCGTCGCCGATTCTAAACGGGCTAACCGGTCCTCTGCCTGCCGTCGGATCGGCTCAAGGGCCTTGACCCTTTCGCCGCGGATGAAGCGGGTTGTTCGCGCATCGCGGTAACTCAGGATCATTATTCGCTCATATACGTACTGTTACACGTTACGTCAAGCGTAACGATTGGGCTACGTGACGAACCCTTGAAGGAGGGCTATATGTCCGTCCATGGCTGCCACGGTTGCCCTTATCGATTACGGCTCGGGGAATTTGCGTTCCGCCGAGAAGGCGCTTGCGCGCGTGGCGGCGGAAGCCGGAACGGGCCACGAGATCGTCGTCACCGCAGATCCTCGCCAAGTGGAAGCGGCCGAGCGCATCGTGCTGCCCGGTGTTGGTGCGTTTGCCGACTGCATGCGCGGCGTATCGTCGATTCCGGGAATGGTCACGGCGCTCGAAGACAAGGTGCTGAAACGCGGCACACCGTTCCTCGGCATCTGCGTCGGCATGCAATTGCTCGCCGAAGTCGGGCGCGAGCACGGCGATCACAAGGGGCTCGGATGGATTCCGGGCGACGTCGTGAAGATCTCGCCAAGCGATGCGGCGTTGAAGATTCCGCATATGGGATGGAATGCACTCACCACTTGTGCATCGCATCCGATGTCAGATGCGATGAATTCGTCCGACGTTTATTTCGTGCACTCCTACCGCATACGACCGTCGAATCGCGCGCATGTGCTCGCAACGACGGAGTACGCCGGAGAGATCGCAGCGATCGTCGGACGGGACAACATCATCGGCACGCAATTCCATCCCGAGAAGAGTCAGGCGATCGGGCTAGCGTTTCTGCAGCGCTTCCTGAAGTGGCGGCCGTGAGGATCGTATCGTGATCATCTTTCCCGCGATCGATCTGAAAGACGGACGCTGCGTGCGTTTGCGCCAAGGCGATATGGCGCAAGCGACGATCTTCAACGACGATCCCGCCGCACAAGCGCGCGCGTTCGAAGCGGCCGGGTTCGAATATCTGCATCTTGTCGATCTCAACGGCGCGTTCGCGGGCCACTCGGTGAATGCACCGGCCATTCGTGCGATTCTGTCAGCGATAAAAATTCCGCTGCAGCTTGGCGGCGGCATCCGCGATCGCGAGGCGATCAATCATTGGCTCTCCGCGGGCGTCGCGCGCGTGATTCTCGGCACCGTCGCGGTGAACAATCCGGACCTCGTCGCGGAAGCGGCACGCGCGTACCCGGGACGGATCGTTGTCGGCATCGATGCGCGCGACGGAAAGGTCGCGGTCAAGGGCTGGGCGGAAGAAGCGGCCGTGTCCGCAACAGAGCTCGCGAAGCGATTCGAGGGCGCGGGCGTCGCCGCGATTATTTTCACCGACATTGCGCGCGACGGGATGATGGAAGGCGCCAATGTCGAAACGACGGCCGCGCTGGCGCGGTCCGTTTCCATACCCGTCATCGCCAGCGGAGGTGTGAACAGCGTTCGAGATATCGAGCGCCTACGGGATTGTGGCGCAGGTATCGCTGGCGTGGTTGTCGGTCGGGCGCTCTACGATGGGCGCATCGACCCCGCGCAGGCCCTTATGACAGCACATTGTCAACGATGAAAATCTAAGCTTTTCAGTCTACTTCCACGAAGGTATTGAGACGACGAACGATCTCGTCGAGCTGCTCAAGATTTTTGTAGTGGATTTTGACCGCGCCGCGCTCGCCCCTGTTTTCGATCTCAACATTCATCCCTAGAGAATTGGAAACGCTTGCTTCTAGCGCCTTCGTGTCGGCATCCTTGGCGGTGGCTTTCTTGGATGGGCCTTTCGGAGCGGCCGCCTTCTTTTCCGCCTGTCGAACATTCAGTCCGCCGGACAAGATCTCCTTGGCCATCTGCTCAGGGTTCGGTACACCGATCAGCGTTCGCGCATGGCCGGCAGAAAGCCGGCCGTCGGTGATCATCTCCCTGATCGAGTCGGGCAACTTGAGCAGCCGGAGCATGTTGGCGATGTGCGACCGGCTTTTGCCGATCACGTCGGACAACTGCTCCTGCGTGTAGGTGAACTTGTTGATCAGCTCCTGGTAGCCGAACGCTTCTTCGATCGCGTTCAGCCCTGCGCGCTGAACGTTCTCGATGATCGCGATCTCGAGCGATTCGCCATCCGAGAACGGACGAATGAGGACCGGGACCTCGTGCAGCTTCGCCAGTTGCGCGGCGCGCCAGCGACGTTCGCCCGCGACGATCTCAAAGAGATCCTTGTTGTCGGTCGGCCGCACCAGGATGGGCTGAAGCACGCCCTTTTCCTTGATCGAATCGGCGAGTTCCTTGAGCTCGTTGGCATCGAAGAAGCGCCGAGGCTGGAAGCGATTGGGCTTAAGGAAAGCCACAGGAAGGTTGCGCGACTTGGCGCCACCCTCGGTCTCAGCCGCGGGGGGCGGATCGGGCTCGCCTTCGCCGAGAAGCGCGGACAAGCCCCGCCCGAGACCACGCGGCCCGTGAGCTTTCGCCGCGGCAAGGTTACGCGGATGATCGTCGGCCATCATTCCTCAGCTCCTCAAGCCGCCATCGTTTCGGCGAACCGTGCGCGTTCGCGCTGGATCAATTCGCTCGCGAGGCGGATGTATGCCTGGCTGCCGGGGCAGCGCAGATCGTAGACCAGGGCGGGCAGTCCGTGGCTCGGCGCTTCGGAGATCCGGACGTTTCGTGGGATGACCGTCTGGTAGACCTTATCCCCCAAATGAGCGCGGACGTCAGAAGCCACCTGATCCGACAGATTGTTCCGTTTATCGAACATTGTTAGGATAATGCCCTGTATCTCAAGGGTCGGGTTCAGGCCACTCCGGACCCGCTCAATCGTCTTGAGCAGCATGCTGAGACCTTCGAGCGCAAAGAACTCGCACTGAAGCGGCACGATCACGGCGTGAGCCGCCGCCATGGCATTCACGGTGAGCAAGCTGAGCGCCGGCGGGCAGTCGATCAGAACGTAGGAGATCTTCTGATTCGTGGCGGCGAATTGCTCCAGCGCCGTGCGGAGCCGGTAATTCCGGTCGCGCTCGGTATAGAGCTCGAGCTCCGCACCCGATAGATCCACAGTCGCGGGCAGGATGAAGAGCCCCGGAATCCGCGTAGGCTGGATCGCCTCGGCCAGGCTCGTCTGCCCCATCAGCACGTCGTAGGCCGAGAGCTTGCGGTCGGTGCGAGCCACCCCAAGACCAGTCGACGCATTCCCCTGCGGGTCCAGGTCGATCACCAGGGCCTGCTCGCCGACAGCAGCAAGCGCCGTCCCGAGATTGATGGCCGTCGTGGTCTTGCCGACGCCTCCCTTCTGGTTGGCGACGACAAGGACGCGGGCACCGCGTCTTTCAGGGGGGGTGTTTGGGCTTTCTTGCGACACGCTGCAACTCCCGGATCTCAAGAATGATGCCGGATGGGTCCGAACGGCTGGGGTGCTGCTCGAGCTTGATTCTCCAAGATTTATGGGCTTCCGTCAATTCGGACGCTAGATTTTGTCCCTTATGAAAGAGAGCGCGGCTCCCCTCGCCCCAGAATCGCTGTGCATAAGAGAGCAGTAGCGGCAGCGGAGCACAAGCCCGAGCGGTGATCACGTCGAACCGCTCTCGTGGTGCGTCCTCAAGACGTTCGTTGAGAATCCGGGTTTTGAGCTGTAGCTCTCCCGCAACGGCGTCCAGAAATCGGCACTTCTTCCCGGTGGACTCGATGAGGGTGACGTGCAGCTCGGGCAGCATGATCGCGAGGACCAGACCCGGGAAGCCCGCACCGCTCCCCAGGTCAACGAGGGTCTTGGCAGCAGCGGGGACCGATCCAGCGAGCTGAGCGGAATCCCAGAAATGCCGGCGCCAGAGGTTCTTCATCGAGGACTTGGACACGAGATTGTGCCGCGAATTCCAATCCTCAAGCAGCGCCGCGTAGCGCTTCAGCCGGTCGAGTGTTTCACGTGAAACAGACGCCTCGGCGCCAAACCGGTCCGGACCGAACGCGTCAGGCTCCGGCAGCATGTCGGCGAGCGCCTGCGCGGACATAGGCCAAAACCAAGGTGAGCGCTGCTGGCGTGATACCGTCGATGCGAGCTGCCTGCCCCAGTGTCCGGGGGCGAACGGCGGACAGCTTCACCCGGCACTCTGTCGAGAGCCCGCAAATCGCGCCAAAGTCCAACCCATCTGGAAGAGTGAGGCCCTCATCGCGGCGGAAGGCAAGAATGTCGGCCTCCTGGCGCTGCAGATAGCCAGCATACCGGGCGTCTATCTCCAGCTGCTCCACGACATCCGGCTTGATCGCCGCGAGCTGGGGCCAGACTGCCGTCAGCGTATTCCAGGCGAGGTCGGGCAGGGCGAGGAGGTCGATCGCAGTCCGCCGGACGCCATCTTGCCGCACGGTCATGCCGGACTTGGCCGCCTGGCTCGGGGTCAGAGCGCAGGCGAGGGCCTGCGCGCGCCCTTCGGCCAATCGCGCCATCTTTTCTTCGAAGGTCGCCCAGCGCTCAGCGCTCGCGATCCCGAGCGAGGCGGCGAGGCCGGTCAGCCGCTGATCGGCGTTGTCCGCTCGGAGCGTCAGTCGGTATTCGGCGCGCGACGTGAACATGCGGTAGGGCTCGCTCACGCCGCGGGTCACCAGGTCGTCAATCAGCACCCCGATATAGGCCTGGCTCCGGTCGAGCACGACCGGATCGCTGCGCCCGACTTGGCGCGCCGCATTCAGCCCCGCCATCAGTCCCTGTGCGGCCGCCTCTTCGTAACCGGTCGTGCCGTTGATCTGGCCGGCGAGGAACAATCCCGGTAACCGCTTCAGCTGGAGTGACGGCAGGAGCTCGCGCGGATCGACATAGTCGTATTCGATCGCGTAGCCGGGGCGGCGCATCTCGGCACGCTCGAGCCCCGGGATCGTGGCGAGCAGCGCCCGCTGGACGTCCTCCGGCAGCGAGGTCGAGATTCCGTTCGGATAGATCGTGTCGTCGTCCAGGCCTTCGGGCTCGAGGAAGATCTGATGTCCCTCGCGGCCCGAGAAGCGGACAACCTTGTCCTCGATGGACGGGCAATAGCGCGGACCGGTGCTCTCGATCTGACCGGAGTACATCGGCGCCCGGTGCAGGTTCGCCCGGATGACCTCGTGTGTCTGCTGAGTGGTGCTGGTGATGTGGCATGGGACCTGGGGCGTCGTGATCCGCGTCGTCAGGAACGAGAACGGCACCGGAGGGTCGTCGCCCGGCTGGACGTCAAGCGCCGCCCAATCGATGGTCCGGCCGTCAAGCCGGGGCGGGGTCCCCGTCTTGAGCCGGCCCATTTGAAGCCCCATCGCCCGGAGCGTTCTGGAGAGGCCGACCGATGGCGCCTCGCCGACCCGGCCCGCAGGAATCTTTCGCTCGCCGATATGGATAAGGCCCGCAAGAAAGGTCCCGGTCGTGAGCACGGCAGCCCCAGCGAGCAGTTCGGTCCCCGCCCCCGTTCGGACGCCGATCACCCGCCCGTCCGCCAGGATCAGGTCCTCGGCGCCCTCCTCCAGCACGGTCACACTTTCGATCGCTGAGATCGCCTGCTGCATCGCGCGCTTGTAGAGCTTGCGGTCAGCCTGGGCGCGCGGCCCGCGGACAGCCGGACCCTTTCGCCGATTCAGCAGCCGAAACTGGATTCCCGCCTCGTCGGCGACCAGCCCCATCAATCCGTCGAGCGCATCGATCTCCCGGACCAGATGCCCCTTGCCCAATCCCCCGATCGCGGGATTGCAGGACATCTCGCCAATGGTGTCGCGGCGATGGGTGAGCAAGAGCGTGAGTGCGCCGGCGCGAGCGGCCGCCGACGCGGCCTCGCAGCCCGCATGCCCTCCCCCAATTACAATCACATCGAATGCGCTCATGGCGCGATGCATACGGCTTTCAATTCGGGCCAACAAGCAACCGAGCGTGTTTTTGTTTCACGTGAAACAAAGTCACTTCCCGAGGCAGAAATCCCGGAAGACGACATCCAACAATTCGTCGAGATCCACTCGTCCAGTGATCCGGCCGATCTCCCTCAGCGCCATCCGCAGGTGCTCGGCCGTCAGCTCCGGCGCCGACGCCAAGAGCGCCTCCCGTAACTGCCGCTCGGCCTTTTCGACCGCTTGGCGGTGCCGTGGCCGCGATAGCGCCGGTGCCTCGGCCACGTCCATCCGCTGCTCCGCGTGCTTCGCCAGCAGATCGATAAGTTGGGCGAGCCCCTCACCCGTCTCGACCGAGATCCACAGTCCGCCGGTGCGTTCGGGCACCAAGTCGGCCTTGCTCAGAACTTCGATGCCCCCCTCCCAGCGGCCGGTCCGATTCGGCTCTGCACCATCCAGGATGAGCAATCGAAGGTCCGCCGCTTTCGCCCGCGCCTCTGCCCGTCGGATGCCCTCAGCCTCGATCGGATCGCGCGCATCTCGCAAGCCCGCGGTATCGGACAGGATGACCGGATACCCTTTCAGGTTCAGGCGCACTTCGAGCACATCCCGCGTCGTGCCGGGTATGTCCGACACGATCGCCACGTCACGCTGGGCCAATGCATTCACCAGCGAGCTCTTGCCGGCGTTCGGCGCCCCGATGACGGCTACGTGCAGTCCGTCCCTCAAAATCTCGCCGCGGCGCCCGTCACTGAGATGCGACTGCATCTCGTTTGCAATACGTGCGATTTCTTGGCGACTCCCAGCAACGGCGTCGGGTGGAATCTCCTCATCGGGAAAATCGATCGCGGCCTCGATCCATGCGGCGGCGCGGATCAATTCGCCACGCCAGTTCTCGTAAAGCTGGCCGAGACCGCCCTCCAGCTGACGAACCGCCTGACGTCGTTGGGCTTCGGTCTCGGCTTCGACCAGGTCCGCGAGGGCCTCCGCCTGGGTGAGATCGAGGCGTCCATTCTCGACGGCTCGCCGCGTGAACTCGCCGGGCTCGGCCAGTCGCAGGCCGGGCAACGCGCCCAGTTCATCCAGCAGCCTCGAGATAACCGCTGGCCCTCCATGCGCTTGGAGCTCAACGACGTCCTCGCCGGTGTAGGAGCGGGGCCCGGCAAACCGCAAGACAAGCGCGGCGTCGATTAGTGCGTTGTTTGTTTTTCCAACTAGTGTTCGGATTGACGCTGTGCGTTCGGAAGGCAGCTCAGCGCGTGAAAGCTGTCTCAGCGCCTCATCTGCCTGGGGGCCGGACACGCGAATGACCGCGACACCGGCCCGACCTCGCCCGCTCGCCAGCGCGAAAATCGTATCGCGCTTTGCTTCCGGCTTCGTCCCGCCCCTGTCCATTCGTACTTAACCTTGTCGCCGCCCCACAAGAAAACTAAAACCTGAGCCCTTCATCGACAACGCGCGCGTCTAGCTCGCGCACTTTCGGATCACCGATGTCCGCCAACCTACTTGCTTCCGAAACCAGTCCCTACCTTCTCCAGCACAAGGACAATCCAGTCCATTGGCGCCCCTGGGGGCCCGACGCGCTCGCCGAAGCGAAGCGCTTGAACAAACCGATCATCGTCTCCGTCGGCTACGCGGCGTGCCATTGGTGCCATGTCATGGCGCACGAGAGTTTCGAAGATCCCGAAACCGCGGACGTGATGAACGACCTCTATGTCTGCATCAAGGTCGATCGCGAAGAGCGTCCCGACATCGACGCGTGGCTGCAGAAGACGCTCACGGTGCTCGGTCGACCCGGCGGCTGGCCGCTCAACGTATTCCTTACGCCCAAAGGCGAACCGTTCTGGGGCGGCACCTATTTTCCGAAAGACGAAAGTTTTGGGCGCGTCTCCTTCAAGACGGTGCTGCGCCAGCTTTCGCAGGCGTACCAGGAAAATCCCGATCAGATGGAGCCGAACATCCGTCAGATCGCGCAGCGACTGGATGAAGCCTGGTATCAGAATCGCGCCGGCACGTTCGACATGGGCAAGCTCGACCGCGTCGCGATCGCCACTGCGCAGCATTGCGACATCTTCTATGGCGGCATGACGGGTTCGCCGAAATTCCCCAACGTGCCGATCATCGAGCTCGTGTGGCGCGCTTATCTGCGTACCGGCATGCAGCAATTCCTTTCGATCGTGCTGTGCACGCTCGACTATATGGGCCGGGGTGGAATCTACGATCATCTCGGCGGCGGCTTCGCGCGCTACTCGGTGGATGAAGAGTGGCTGATCCCGCATTTCGAGAAGATGCTCTACGACAACGCGCAGATGGTCGATCTGATGACCGTCGTATGGCAGCACGGACGTCAACCCGTGCTCAAGGCGCGCATCGAAGATACGATCGGCTGGGTCTTGCGCGAGATGCTGGTCGAGAACGCCGCGTTCGCCTCAAGCCTGGATGCCGATTCGGAAGGCGAGGAGGGCAAGTCCTACGTCTGGACCGAGAGCGAGATCGACAGCGTGCTTCGGGGCACAAATGTCGACCGCTTCAAACAGGCCTATGGCGTCACGCGCGACGGAAATTTTCCGCACGAAGGAAAGCTCAACGGGCGCAACATTCTTCATCGCGTCGCCAATCTTGCCGACTGGAGCGAGGCCGAAGAGCCGAGCTTCACCGAGCAGCGTATGTTGCTGCTCGCGGCGCGCGAACAGCGCGTGAGACCCGGGCGCGACGACAAGGTGCTGGTCGATTGGAACGGCCTGATGATCGGAGCGCTCGCCAATGCGGGCTCGGTCTTCAGCCAATCGCAGTGGATCGACGCGGCGCGCAAGGCATTCCGCTTCATCTGCGACAAGCTCGGCGAGGGCGATCGCTTGTTCCATTCCTACCGCGCCGGTCAACGGCAATTTCCTGCCTATGCCGACGGCTATGCCAATATGGCGCGCGCGGCGCTCGCCTTATGGGAAGCGACCGGCGAGCGCGACTATCTCGAACGCGCCATCGCCTGGACGCGAGTGCTCGACGAGCAATTCTGGGATATCGTGCAGGGCGGCTATGTCTTCTCCAAGAATGCCGATCTGCCCGATCAGGTGCGCACGCGCACCGCGTTCGACTCGCAGACACCGGCCGCGAACGGGGTCATGCTCGGTGTCCATGGCCGGCTCTTCTACGCCACCGGCGACGGTTATTACGGCGAGCGCGCCAACACGCTGATCCAGGCCTTTGCCGGCGATATCGGCGCGAACTATCTGCAGATGGCGACTTATCTCAACAATTTCGAGTTCTGCAGCACGTGCACGCAAATCGTGGTCATGGGGCCGCCGAGCGATGTGCGCACACAGGATCTGATCAAGGCGACGCTCGGGCGCAGCCTTCCCAACCGACTGTTGATGGTCGTGGCGCCGGGCGAGAGCTTGCCGCCAGGCCATCCTGCCGAAGGCAAAATCATGCAGAACGGAATGCCGACGGTTTATGTGTGCGGCGGCGATATGTGCTCGCCACCGGTGACCAGTGCCGCGGTGCTGTCGCAAGTTCTCAAATTGCCCGACAACTCGCCCTTCTCGCGGATGTCGGGCACCGCATAGCCGCGGGTGACGTGGGGGCGTTTCACGCGCTAGACTTTCAAGACACCAGACGCAAACAACCCAGAAGAGGGAGACGGCGAATGAGCGGCAACGACATCACGGTGAAGGGCAGCGACGGAAACTTTGGCGGCTATCTCGCAAGCCCCGCGTCCGGACACGGCCCCGGCGTCATCGTCATCCAGGAGATTTTCGGTGTGAATTCCGTCGTCCGTGCCATTTGCGACGCGCATGCCGCACGCGGCCGCTTCGCGCTCGCCCCTGATCTCTTCTGGCGCCTCGAGCCCGGCGTTCAGCTCACCGACAAAACCCAGGAAGACTGGGGCAAGGCGTTCGGCTACATGCAGCGCTTCGACGCCGACAAGGGCGTCGTCGACATCCAGGCTTCGATCTCGCATTTGCGCAAGGTTCAGGGCGTCAACGGAAAGGTGGGAACCGTCGGCTACTGCCTTGGCGGCCAGCTCGCATTCCTGTCGGGCACACGCACCGATGCGGACGCCAATGTCGGCTATTACGGCGTCATGATCGAGAAGCGCCTGAACGAAGCGAACAAGATCAAGAAGCCGGTGATGCTGCACATCGCCAGCAAGGACGCCTACCAGACGCCCGAAGCACGCGCCCAGATCATGGACGGGCTCAAGGGCAATCCGCTCGTGACAATCCACGCGTATCCCGAGATGGACCACGCGTTCGCGCGCGAAGGCGGCCAGCATTACGACAAGGCGAACGCCGATCTCGCCAACACCCGCACGGACAATTTCTTCCGCCAGCATCTCGGCTGAGGCGATGAAGGCCGTCCGCATCCACACGACCGGCGGGCCTGAGGTCTTGCAGCTTGACGATATCGAGCTGCCATTGCCCGGGCCCGACCAGGTGCGAATCAAGCACACTGTGATCGGTGTCAATTTCGTCGACACCTATCACCGCTCCGGCCTCTACAACATGCCGCTTCCGGCGATCTTGGGCTCGGAGGCGGCCGGCAATGTCGAATCCGTCGGCTCGAATGTCCGTACACTGAAGGTCGGCGATCGCGTCGCCTATTGCATGGTTCGCGGCGCTTATGCCGATGCGGCCAACGTTCCGGCGTGGAACGCGGTCAAGCTGCCGGCGAGCATCTCCGATGAGATCGCGGCCTCGGCCCTGCTCAAGGGATTGACGGCGCGCTATCTCTTGAAGGCGACCTATCCGGTGAAACGCGGCCAGACCATTCTGTTGCACGCAGCCGCGGGCGGCGTCGGGCTCATTGCTGCGCAGTGGGCGAAGCATCTCGGCGTGCGCGTGATCGGTACTGTCGGCTCCGACGATAAGGCCGAGCTCGCCAAGGCGAATGGCTGCGACGTGGTGCTCAATGTACGCGGCGAGGATTGGGTCAAGCGGGTGCGCGAACTCACCAACGGGGCAGGCGTGCCGGTGGTCTACGATTCGATCGGCAAAGACACGTTCATGAACTCGCTCGACTGCCTCGAAGTGCGCGGGATGTTGGTCTATTTCGGCAACGCGTCGGGCGCGGTTCCGCCGTTCGATCCGCTGATTTTGAGCGGGAAGGGGTCGCTCTACCTGACGCGGCCCACGCTTGCGAGCTACATGCGCAATGCCGAAGAATTGAAGGAGACGTCGGATGACCTCTTCGCGGTGATCGCATCCGGAGCGGTGAAGGTTACGGTCAATCAGCGCTTCAAACTCAAGGATGTGCGCGCCGCCCACGAGGCGTTGCATTCGCGGTCGACCACCGGTGCAACCGTACTTCTGCCCTAATCTTGGGGCTTGTGCAGTTCTATCCTTGTCTGCATTTTGAACCGGTCGGGTCGGAAAGGGCTATTCCATTTGGCTGAGCATGAACGGGTCGCGCTCGCCATCATCGCCCTGATCACGGGCATGATGGGATTTATTGTGAGCATGATCGCGGTTCCCGCCGCGTCGACGGCGCTTGCCGCCGATGCGCTGACCTTCGTCCAGCATTCGGTAAGCGCTGGCTTTGCGTTGCGGACCTCTACAGGATTTCAAAGGCCGCGCTGGACCGTGCAGCTGCAGGGCATTGTGATGATGCTCCTGGGCGGACTCGTCTGCGTGATCGCGATGCGGCGGCTGCTGATCGGCAGCTTTCCCGATTACCGGGCGATGGTGGTCATGGGCATCGTTGCTCTGTTCGCCCATTTCACGGTGTGCGCAATCATGTTGCACTCGCGCGGCCAGCTTACCTCCGCGCTTTCTCTCTGGCGGTTCACGCGTCCCGATGCGGTCGGCAACATCGCCGTCATCGCCGCGGCCTTCATGGTCGCAGCCTTGGGCTCGAATGTGCCCGATCTCGTGATCGGCGCCGGCATGGCGGGACTCTTCGTGCTAGCCGGCTGGCGCATCGCGATGACCGGACGCGCCGACGCGGGCGCGCGCTGAGACCAGCGCAGTCGCCAGCTTGATCACCAGTGTCGAGACTGGTATCATTCCTGGTATGGGCGAGATGCGAAAAATCACCGTTGAGATACCAGAAGAGTTGCTGGCGTCGGCGCAAGCGTACACAGGCGAAGGCGTGACGGAGACTGTCAGAGAGGCGTTGGAGCTCCTGCGTCAGCGCGAGGTCCAGAACCGTGCCCGTCGGTTGCGGGGCAAGATCAAGTTCGGGGTCGATCTTATGAAGCTGCGCGAAGACGAAGACTGAACCGTGATTGCCGCGGACACAAGCAGTCTCGTCGCCTATTTCGCTGGTGACAAAGGTCCGGATGTCACGCTCATTGAAGAAGCGCTGTCGCAGGGCGCGCTATGCCTACCGCCTGTCGTTCTGACAGAGCTCCTGAGCGACCTATCCAGCCGCGCGCGGCTGGCCCCGATTGTCACCCGATGGCGACTGCTGACGATTACCGCAGATTATTGGCTACGTGCTTCCGAGACTCGCTCGCGAATACTCGCCAAGGGATTGCGGGCACGAATACCCGACACCTTAGTTGCCCAGTCTTGCATAGATCACGACGTGCTGCTGATCGCTCGTGATGGTGATTTCCGCCACTTCGCGAAACATTGCGGTCTGAAGCTCGCTTAACCGACCATCGTTACCTGTCGGCAGCTGACCTAACGAACCATTCAAATTCGTCCATCGAAACTCCGCAATTCCAACAGCGGCGACGGGGCAAACCAAAAAGCAAGCTTCTCCTTAGACGCGCGTGACAGCGCGCACATCGAAGACTCTCAAAATATGCGGAATAAACGGCTAAACCGATTAGTGGCACGCCAACCAATCCGGCGACTGTGACAGCCGCTGAGGGCTGGCTTGTGCTGATCCAAGAACCAAGGCCGATCCAAATCAGAAACGTAGTAATTGAAGTAACCGTCAGCGCGATGCGCGCTCTATCACGCGTGGTCACTGGCGCGGTCCTCTCAGAACGCGTTACGTATTCATGCTCTCGAAGAAGTCGTCGTTGGTCTTGGTCTGACGCAGCTTGTCCAGAAGGAACTCGATCGCATCGATGGTGCCCATCGGCGCCAGGATGCGGCGCAGCACGTACATCTTCGCCAGCGTCCCCTTGTCGACCAGGAGCTCGTCCTTGCGGGTGCCCGAGCGCAGGATGTCGATCGCCGGGAACACGCGCTTGTCGGCCACTTTGCGGTCGAGGATGATTTCCGAGTTGCCGGTGCCTTTGAACTCTTCGAAAATCACTTCGTCCATGCGCGAGCCGGTGTCGATGAGCGCGGTCGCGATAATCGTCAGCGAACCGCCTTCCTCGATATTGCGCGCCGCACCGAAGAAGCGCTTCGGCCGCTGGAGCGCGTTGGCATCGACGCCGCCGGTCAGCACCTTGCCCGATGACGGCACGACGGTGTTATAGGCGCGCGCCAGGCGGGTGATCGAGTCCAAGAGGATCACCACGTCGCGCTTATGCT
>Ga0184629_10000122_pt1 | contig 31389 bp, 26 predicted proteins | sample PLM4_32_b1_FD_133158 | JGI IMG/M metagenome (GOLD analysis project Ga0184629, IMG submission 133158) | Groundwater sediment microbial communities from an aquifer in East River, Colorado, USA - PLM4_32_b1 | ecosystem: Environmental > Terrestrial > Soil > Riparian zone | place: USA: East River...
GCTTGAATACCGGCACTGCATGCACCTGATGTCGAATTGATTTCCATAGCATGGCTTCCCAACGCGCCATGAACCATAGCAGCATGTGCCGGCAAAAGCTGATCCGGCGAAGTGGTACCGCAGGAAAGTATTTCTATCTGCGTAAGATCAAAATCTTTATCAAAAAGTTTTGAAATAGCCTGTTTTGTCAACTCGGTATTCGTGTGTGTTGTATGACCTTCTTTGTCCAAAGCGTAATACCGCGTTTTGATTTGGTTATTTCGCAATATGAGTGGCTTGGCTTTAGAGGGTAAATCATTAATCAGTCCTAAGACATTCTCCATTTCATCGTTGGAGATTGGATTGTTGGGTAAAAAACTTGCTAATCTTGTAATGTATACACTCCGGTTCATCCTCAGCGCTAGGTTTTAGTCTATTTATTCAATTATAAAAATTCCGAAGCCCGAAAGTAACTTTTTTTCCTCTAAAAGTTAAAACTATTTGAGTGGAGACAATTGGTAAAAAAAGCACATTCCAGACCTTATTTTGTAGGATTTTGACAAAGATACGAAGCTTTTTAGCAGAGACTGTTGTTTTATTTCCGCAGGCGATTACCGGAGTGAATTTTGTTTATAATAGGCGACATCTTCCAGTAGTTCCTTGCGTTTTACCGCCAGAAAAATCCGTGATGTTAGCCACAACAATGGCGATAGAATAAAAATGGATGGAAGGAGGATGTACAGAAAACTATAAACTCTTATTTTTCGACCCGTAGAATACAGTGTTCCTCCCGAGGCTATGAATTTTGACCAAAATGAAAAGCCTTTTTGACCGCGTTTTTCCAGTAGAATCAAACCTGGTTTTACATCAATTGCTCCTTTTTCATTTAATGCGGATTGTAAAGAACGAAAATCGTGAGTTTGCAATGCATGGTCAATGATTTCGCCGTAAGCAGTTGCGTGTTGAACATCCTGAAGGGAGACCCCGGCGGGGGGAAAAAATAAAAAAGCATCCTTCTTACCCGTAAGCATCCATCTTAAAATAGTAATTAAACTGGTGATGTTACCTGAGCGATCCACCAAAGCAATATGACCGATGAGGTTTGCCTGTGCTTCTAATAATCTACGCTTTACTTTTTCCTGCGCGCCAAGCCACATATTGCGGCAACCCAGGATTGTAATGACTGGTTTGTTCTTTAATATCTGTTTGGCGCCGTTACTTTGAAGAAATGAGCTAATAGGCCTGGAGGGTGTCAGAAACCAGGGCTGGTATCCGAGAATGACCAAATCGTAGGACTCAAAGGCTCTTTCAGATAAGCTTCTTAACGCCAAGGGTGTTTGATTAAAGGTTTCAGGAAAGGCATTAAAAAATTGATAGGCGTTCCAGGGAAATGGATACTTTTCAACTGGTTGGATCTCTTCAACATGAACCGTGTGCCCCGCCCCGAGAAGAGGTTTGGTTAACGACTGAAGAATTGACAATTGTTGACCAGATTGAGAATAATAGATAATAAGAATCTTCTTCATGAAATTGTTTATTAGGCCTCATCCCTGCGTTCCAGCCGGCAGCCGGCAGGCCGGCTACACCCATCTTCTTAAGAGAGGGGGACTTAAGCCTTCTCCTATGCGTGCAAAATAATATGTTTTTATCAAAATCAGGATGGTTCGTGATCATGACTACAATCCTTTCAGACTCGTTTTACCAGTACTTGTAATGTGGAACGTGAGGATTGCTCCAGCAAGACTCCCGGCATTTTACGATACTTCTCCGAACTGTCCTCATCATAATTTTTAACGGTGATCAAAGTAAGGCCTGTATTGTAATATACTTCAAAACTCCGTTGAAGTTTCTCAATGAGTCTTGTGACTTTACTCTCCCGAAAGTCGATGCAGAATGAAAATGAAATGGCAGAGTTCTGCATCACATTAATCCGGACATTCAACTCCAGGAGTATACCGAAGATGATGCTCAACTGTTGTTCGGAAATAAATGTATAGTCTGTCACCTTACAGGAAATAAGGCACTGATTGTCTTTTAGTACGATGAGTGGCGGAAGGTTTTCCACGGTGCACTCGTGTATTTTAGTTCCGGGTAATGATGGATCATCAAAGTTTTTTACGAGCAGGGGAATGCCCTTGTTCGCCAGTGGCTTTATCGTTTTCGGGTGAATAACGGATGCGCCATAGTACGTCATTTCCGCAGCTTCTTTAAAAGGTAGTTCTTCAAATACAATAGCATTTGGAAATCGCCTTGGATCGGCATTCATGACGCCTGCCACATCCTTCCAAATGGTAACCGATTCCGCGCTTAAAGAGGATGCAAAAATCGCCGCTGAGAAATCTGACCCTTCACGGCCAAGCGTTGTGGTAAGGCCGTCTTCGGTTTTCCCAATAAAGCCTTGTGTAATAACGATGCTCTTTGCCAGTATTTTTTTCAGGTATTCGACGTTAGTGGATGTCCTTACCCAGTCGACTTTTCCTTCCCGAAAGCTGTTGTCAGTACAAATGCATGTCCTTGCGTCGATCCACGAACTTGTAACCTTGTTCAAGATGAGGTAATGGTGAAGAATGATGGATGAAATTAACTCACCCACAGAGACTACCTGGTCGTAAACCTGGTCAGGGTCACCTTGCTTTGTTAACTCATTTTCAAGTTCTATAAAAATCTGATCAACTGCAGAAAGTACTATTGTTGGCTCGGGAAACAGCGTTTCAATTATCTCGTGATGATATTTTTTTAGTGCATTCAGCGTCTGACCGAATTCCTGTTTTGACATGGATAAGGTGAGAATTCGCTCTAACATATCCGTGGTTTTGCCCATAGCGGAAACTACGACCAGAAGGTTGTGAGGCGATTGTTCAAGGATAATAGAAGCTACATTCTGAACCCCCCTCGCATTTTTCAGAGAGGCTCCACCAAATTTAAAAACCTTCATTTTATTGTACTAAATCGTTTGCGGCTTAACTTTGAATCAATTTTCAAAGCATGCAAAGATCAGTCAATAATACTAGCGCACCAAGCATTGAATCATCGAGAATTGCACATTCTATTGGAACCGCCCTCGATCGTTTTATTAAAAATAACCAGGCCCAGTTTCAGTATGCCAGCGGAGAATTATCACAGTTACTTCGCGACATCGCCCTGGCTTCAAAGGTGGTGAACAGGGAGGTAAATAAAGCGGGCCTAATCGATCTAATGGGGGCGGTCGGTTCACAAAATACAGCTGGTGATGATCAGCAAAAACTTGACGTATTGGCGAATATCCGTTTCACCCGCGCGTTGGCGAAAGGGGGTGAAGTGTGTGCTCTCGTTTCTGAGGAATCGGAATCTTTTGTCGATTTGAACAATGAAGGCCAATATATGATTGCAATCGATCCGCTGGACGGATCTTCGAACATAGATGTGAACGTATCAATCGGAACTATCTTTTCTATTTACAGACGGAAGAGTCCGGCCGGAACCCCAATACAGGAAATTGATATTTTGCAAAAAGGTTCGGACCAGGTGGCTGCAGGGTATGTGTTATATGGTTCATCGACTATGTTAGTCTATACAACAGGCCATGGCGTAAACGGATTTACTTATGAACCTTCCTTAGGAGAGTACTTTCTCTCTCATCCTAATATGAAAATACCAGAGGATGGGAAAATCTATTCCGTTAACGAAGGCTCCGCCAACTCCTTTTCGCTTCCCATCAAACGTTACCTTCAGTTTTGTAAAGACAAAAATTACACGGCACGTTATATTGGTTCCCTTGTAGCCGACTTTCACCGGAATCTATTAAAAGGCGGCGTATATATTTACCCTGCCACCGCTAGAGACCCTAATGGAAAACTCAGGTTAATGTATGAATGTAACGCCCTGGCTTTTATAGCGGAACAGGCGGGAGGCAAAGCATCGAATGGGAAAGATCGGATATTGGATATCGAACTAAAAGGCTTGCATCAACGCACTGCCTTCTATGTAGGTTCTAAAAATATGGTAGAGAAGGCCGAAAGTTTCGGGTAGACAACCTTCCTTAAGATGCAGGGAAATTTTCCAGGCAACGGAGCTACTGATTGACTCTTTAATGAAGTCAAGCCATTACATTGGATAACAAGACAAAGTTCGGTCAAACGATTCTATCGGAATAGGATAAGGAATGTTAAAGCATAAAATGTAGGATGACAAAGTAGGGTTATTAGTTTTCCTCCTTTTCCTCCTCCTTCCCTGTAGCCATAAATAGTTCAGGGACATATTTCAAAATAGCCTCATACCATCGTACCAGCTTTTTTATGTCGGATACATAAACGCGGTTTTCATCGTACTCCGGAAGAACTGCTTTCATAAAAGCTTTCAACTCACTGGCATCAGAATTAAAGTCTACGCCCAGGTCATTTCCAAATTCAGTGTGAATCTTTCTTAAGATATTTTCTAATCCAATGGTTCCTTCTTTGGTGGTTGTATAAATGGAGATTTCATTGAGCAATGACAAGCGTTGATTGGTTGTGGCAACCAGTTTCGTTTTGGATTCATCCAGTGACTCAAGAATTACCCCTGATTTTGTAGGGGCCACTACTTTATAAAGCCCTCCCTTTCCTGATACTGTTGCGATTTCCGATAAAGTCATATTCAAATCTTAGATGCGGGTCAAAGCTAAAGAAATGAACAGAAAAGTCCATCGTCTAACCAAAAGTACAAGGATGAGCACGGAAACACCCTGACTGGCCGACTTATGAACTTCCATCTATCCAACCTCCCGTCTTTCGGACTTTCCGACTTCCCATCTTTCGGACTTCCGACTTCCCATCTTTCGGACTTCCGACTTCCCGTCTTTCGGACTTTCCGACACCGTCTTTCGGACTTCCGACTTCCCGTCTTTCGGACTTCCCGACTTCCCATCTTTCGGACTTCCGGCTTCCCATCTTTCGGACTTCCCGACTTCCCATCTTTCGGACTTCCCGACTTCCCATCTTTCGGACTTCCGGACTTCCCGTCTTTCGGACTTCCCGACTTCCCGTCTTTCGGACTTCCCGACTTCAACCACTACACTAGTCGTTTTTCAAAGCCTCTTCCATAAACATCAGAAGCTCCTCTTTGCCATTCTTTTTAACAGATGATGTAAGGATAATCTTGGGGAGTTCTTCCCATTGCGTTAACAGCGTTTTTTCATAGTGTTTCAGGTTTTTTTGCAATTCATTTCGTCTGAGCTTATCAATTTTTGTAAAGACCAGCGCAAGGGGTACTTCTTTACTGCCGGCCCATTGAATAAAATTAAGATCGTTGGACTGGGGTTCTAAACGAGCGTCAATCAACACAAACAAACACGAAAGATTTTCCCGCTTCAGCACGAAGTTTTCGATCATCTTTCCAAAACCTTCTTTTGTACTTTTACTCACACTCGCATATCCATATCCCGGAAGGTCCACAATATACCAGGCGTTATTGATAAGAAAGTGATTAATTGTTTGGGTTTTGCCGGGTGTAACGGAAGTCTTTGCAAGTTTTTTTGAATTCGTAAGCATATTGATAAGCGAAGACTTCCCTACATTAGAGCGGCCAATGAACGCAAACTCAGGTTTGTCGGGAGGGGGGCATTTATTTACGTCGGCATGACTGGAGATGAATTCGGCGGTGGTTATCTTCATGGTTAAAGTAATGATTGAAGGCCAAAATACTAAGATTGTAAGAGCCCTGAGCCTTATGAACCAATTTTATGCGTCAAATTTCGCGGTTTTTCATATCTTGTGGCTATATTGGAATATATTTTTACTATACCTTTATTGTTAAAATTTTTTAGACAATGACCAGTATCCGAAGTGTACTGATTTTTTCAACTTTATTCCCGGCATTTTTCACCCCCGCTTTCAGCCAGCAAGATCCCAAGGAGACTGCGCGGCAGTACATGGAACAGGCGGAATTGATCATGGCAGAGACTAAGGCCATGGATGATGCACGCGAATTGATGGTGACAGCTGCAGACCTCGATACGACCTTCATTAAGGCTAATTATGAAGCGGGTAGAATGCACTTAGTTACTGTAGGAAAAGATCGGGCTGTGAAATATCTTTTACGTGTTTATCGTCAGGATCTGGCCTATCGATTTGATATTGAATATTGGATTGGGAGAAGCTATCAATATGGTGAAAACTTTAATAAGGCATTAGAGTTTTATAACCTGTATAAAGACAAGCTGGCAAAAAAAGCCGGTTATCAGGGAAAAGACAAAATTGATTTGGCTACTGTAGATCGGGCGATTTTTGAATGTGAGAATGGAAAGGAGTTTGTTTCGAAGCCAGGCAACTTTTCGATTGTCAATATCGGCCGCGAAATTAATTCTGAATTCGAGGATTATGCACCCGTTCTAAATGAAAACGAAGATGAAATCGTATTTACGACACGCAGGAGGGAAGACAACTTAAACCAAAACGTGTTTGACGATAACAAGCCCTACGAAGATATTTTCACTTCGAAAAAGTCGGCCAATGTTTGGGCGTATGCTAAAAACATCGGACCGGTCGTAAATAATCCTTACCACGACTCAAATGTGGCATTATCGGCCAATGGTAATACGCTATTCCTTTTTAAGGACGAAGGAGGGGGCGATATCTTCTATTGTGAGCGTGTATCTGGCGGTGAGTTTGGTGCACCGGCGCCTATGCCAGGTATCATAAATTCAAGCTTTGAGGAGAAATCCGTTACCATTTCACAAGACGAAAAGACATTATATTTTTCCAGCAATCGGCCTGGAGGCTTTGGTGGCCTGGACATTTATCGTGCTACGAAAGATTCAAAAGGAGAATGGACCAACGTAAAGAATCTTGGGCCTTCTATCAATACCGATATGGACGATGATGGTCCCTTCATCGACTATGATGGCGTGACGCTTTATTTTAGTAGCAAAGGCCGTAAAGGCATGGGCGGATTCGATGTTTTTAAGACAACACTTGACCTGAAGAATAACGAATGGAGTGAGCCAGTTAACTTGGGTTACCCGATCAATACGCCTGACGATGATATTTATATTGTGTTTTCCAAAGATGGAAAACGGGCTTATTACTCTTCCGTCAGGGAGGATGGAATGGGATATACAGACATTTACCTGATCACCATTCCGGAAGGTATAAAAAATATAGAGCCGGTGGTTGCGAAGAATCCTGTGGACGAGCCTAAGGATACTACGGCCACAGTTGTAACCCAGCGGGATCCGGTCATTATCCCGGTTGTACCAAAGTCAAAGGAACTTAAGCCATTAAAATACATTGTTACTGTAGTTGACGCAGCGGATAAAACCCCACTGGATGCCAAGATTAGACTGCAGGGTTCTAAAGACAATATCATTGTTCCGTCGGAAGCACAAGGCAGTGGTGTTTATGCATTCTCGATCACGAATGCCCAACCGAAGGATTATCGCTTGTCTGTAGAGGTTGGTGGATATGTATTCTACAACCAGAATCTTAAAATAGAAGGCGCGTCCACACAAGAAAAAACCGTTAATCGTACCATTGAAATGCGCAAACTGTCAGTCGGTGTGTCGTCCATTTTGCGGAATATCTATTTCGATTTTGACAAGGCAAGCTTTAAGACAGAATCCTACACGGAACTGAACAAGCTTGAAGCTATGCTGATGCAAAATGCCGGAATGGTTGTAGAGATTGCGGGGCATACCGACGCTATCGGTACGAAGGAGTACAATCAAAACTTGTCTGTTAGACGAGCCCAGGCTGTTAAAGATTATCTGACTAAGAAAGGAATTGATGCCCGTAGAGTTAAGCCCGTTGGATATGGAAAATCAAAACCGCTTGCCAGCAATGATGATGAAGAGGGGGGTCGCGAATTAAACAGGCGTGTAGAGTTCAAAGTCCTTCAAAATTGATAAGATTTCTTTCGTAGGAACAAACCCTTTACCTTGGTCCCTGTTTAGTACGTAAAGCGCGTAAATGGCAGTTGTTCCTTACAAAGAAGAAAAGACTTCTAAAAAAGTGCAGGTAGCTAGAATGTTTGATAACATTAGCGGCCGCTATGATTTCCTCAATCACTTTCTAAGTTTAGGCATTGATAAAGGCTGGCGCAAAAAAGCTGTAAATCTGTTACGTCCCTTAAAACCTAAACGTATTTTGGATGTTGCCACGGGGACAGGTGATTTTGCATTGCAGGCGCTCCTGTTAAACCCAGAAAAAATTATAGGTATAGATATTTCAGAGGGCATGTTGGACGTTGGTAGAAGGAAAGTGCGGGAGAAGCATTTAGAGCATTTAGTTGAATTGCGAAGTGGCGATTCCGAAAATCTTCCCTTTGAAGAGAATAATTTTGATGCCGTAACCGTTGCTTTTGGTGTTAGGAATTTCGAAAACCTGGAACGGGGATTACAGGAAATATTCCGGGTACTGAAACCCGGTGGTATGGCCGTGGTCCTGGAGTTCTCGAAACCTCGTAAATTTCCATTCAAACAGATTTATAGTTTTTATTTTAAATTCATTTTACCTAAAATAGGAAGGATTGTATCGAGTGATAAGGCCGCTTATACGTATTTGCCGGAGTCAGTCGAGGCTTTCCCGGATGGAGAGGATTTTCTTCACATCTTGCACCATGTCGGATTTAAACATACACAATGCAGGTCACTTACATTTGGTATAAGTTCCATCTACATCGGCACAAAATAATTCTTATCCTTGCCTTATTCGTTTGTGCACTTGCAAGTGAGGCTCAAGAAAAGCGTTGGGTACAAAGGAACAACCCCAATTACGACAACAAAAAACTTACTTATGGTTTTTTGATCGCTTTGCACACCTCAATTTATCAGATTAACTATTCCGATCCATTTATTACACAGAATTTCGATACAGTGCATTCCGTAAACCCTTCCTGGTCTTCTGGATTCTCATTGGGTTTTATTGTTAACTATCGCCTCAGTGAATTCCTGGACTTGAGGTTAACGCCTGAAGTGGCATTCTATGAACAGAAAGTCAGGTATCAGTTCACGGATGAAACCTTTGAAGATGCACTTGTGGAAAATACCATGGTGGAATTCCCGATTTTATTGAAGTATAAATCAGAACGAAGAGGCAACATCCGCATGTATATGATTGGAGGCATTAAACCGGGGATCGAAGCCTCCGGCAAAAAAGATAAAACGAAGGCAGAGCTGGAAGTAAAGGGATCTAATCTCAGCCTTGAGGCGGGGTTTGGTTTTGACTTATATTATCCATTGTTTAAATTCTCACCCGAAATTAGATTTTCGCGGGGCATCATTGATATTCTTGGCAATAGGAATAATGACTTTGGTCAGCCACTACAACGCGTAAATACTAATACCATTACAGTTTATTTTCTTTTCCAATAACATGAGCAAGAGAATAGTCTTAATTTCTGGGGCAACATCCGGTATCGGTGAAGCTACTGCCAGATTGCTTGCAAAAAATAATTTTAAGCTGATATTGTGCGGGCGAAGAATGGATCGACTGGCAGGCTTGCAGCTGGAGCTTTCTAAGATTACTGAAGTTACAACACTCTCGTTCGAAATTCGAAATCAGGAAGAAGTTGCACGTTCTATTGCATCCCTTCCTGAAGATTGGACGGCTATTGATGTATTGATCAACAATGCGGGGAACGCCCATGGATTCGATCCTATTCAAACTGGCAAAATCGAAGATTGGGATGCTATGATGGATATCAATGTGAAAGGATTATTATATGTATCCCACGAAATAATTCCGGGCATGACGCAACGCCAATCCGGTCACATCATCAATCTTGGCTCTATAGCCGGCAAGGAAGTTTATCCCAACGGAAATGTTTATTGCGCCAGCAAGTTTGCAGTAGATGCGCTCACCAGTGGCATGCGCATGGATCTTAATCCTTTTGGAATTAAAGTGACATCCATAAACCCTGGGTTGGTGGAGACTGAGTTTGCGTTGGTACGGTTCAAAGGAAATCAGGAAAAGGCAACGTCAGTTTACAAAGGCATGGAACCACTAAAAGGGGAGGATATCGCCGGTATTATTTTGTATACTTTGACCTGCCCGGCACATGTAGTGTTGGCCGATATAACTGTTTTTCCTACCGCGCAAGGAAGCAGTACTATTGTAAAAAGGAATTAAGGACACTTAGTAATCAATTGCCACGAACTTTAGTTCGTGGATGTGATTTAAATAAAATAATCGGGCTTTAGCCCATTTTGCATTTTAGATTTTTGAAACCTGTTGCTTCTGAAAAGTTTTCTTTTATGATGATCTCCCCACTTTTAATCGTTTTATGGGCTAAAGCCCAATCAACTCATTCACTTTAATCCACCCCGACCTGTCGGGGTAGCAATGAAGCAATAGGATAAGAGTCTTTCAGATGCCGCTACTTAGACAAACCTCAACAGCGTTTGCTCATCAATTTCATGTTTTCCTTCAAATGAAATAATATGGGGGGTGATACCCAGTTTCGCCGAAATCGTATTCATTTCTGCAAAACGGCTGTCGTTTATAAAAGAGTCAGACTTTCCATATACAAAGAAAGTTTCTTTGTTCTCCAGTACCTCTTTTCCAGCTTCAAAGTCCATATCCGGAGGAAATATACCTGACCAAAGGATGAGTCGATTAAAATTAACCGAGCGATCGGTAACCCAGCGTGAGGCCGTTGCTGCGCCCTGAGAAAAACCTAATACTGTAACTGGTATCCTATTCGCTGATCCTACCTGTTTTTCAAATAATGCATTAAGGTAATTCAGGTAATTTTCAATATCTGTCAGGCGATTTTCTTTTGTCATCCAGGTTGCACCCACCCGATCGTTGGCACGTCCTGTGGACTGGAGGCTTTCAAGGTAAAATCGAGATAATCCTTCCGGAGCCAGGATGTAAATATTCTGTTCTTGTAAGATATTGAACTTTCGGATAAAGTATCCGGCCAGTTGTCCATAGCCATGTAAGACGAACCAGATTTGTTTCGTGATCGGCGTAAGCTCACCAAGCGTATAAAAGCGTGCTTTAAAATTAAAAGAGATATCGTGCTGTTGCATCGTGCTAATGTAATAAAAAGGCCTTGCCCCGACTTGTCGGGGCAAGGCCTTTTCCCGTATCGGAGGACCTGACTTTTAACGCTTAAATCCGAGAGCACTGCCACCACAATACCCTGTGGAGCCATCGAATGTATACTGGATGTAATAGATACCGGTTGTATTACACGGATAGGCAATGGCTGCTATAAACTGACCGTTAACTTTACTGGAAGCCACTTTATTTCGGTTAGAATCATAGAGACTTACAATGATACCATCCGTGGGTTGGGCTGCAGCGCAGATGTTAATCATATACTGCGTTCCTTTTGTGAACACGTATGAATACTCTACATAGTCTTTACCACCTTTTTCGATTTTATAGCTTTTTAAAAAATTGAAACCGGTAGCCAGTTTGGGAATACACTGGTTGCTGAAGACTTCTGAGTTGCACTGCCCGATTACGTCTAAGGTACTTAGAATGAAAACGGATAGAACAATAACAATTAACTTTTTCATAGGCTCCTTTTATGATCTTAGCTTATAACCTTATTTCTGATACTTGATGCAATGGATTTGATACTGGTGATGTCGTCAGGCGTAATCTCAATGGTGCTTGAGCTATTATCTTTAATGACCATAACGCCATCAACAATTTCAAATGTTGATTCTTTGTACGTATAGGTGATGTTTACCTTATCGTATATTTTTTTTAATTCATCCATATCCGTCAGTAACGATGCCATATTTTGATCTGATTCTTTGTAAAAAGAGAGCAACAGCATGATATTTTCCAAAATAATTTTCTGTTCTCCAATGGTTTCCTGTAATTCCTTATTCGTAGGATTAGCGGTAGCCACTTCGCAAGTGATGTGCAACGCTTCAAGCCAACCACCCGTTAAGAAAAGTACACTCAAGTTCGAACGATTTTGTGTCTGCAGGTAATGGTTGATGCTGTTGAAATTCTGGGTAGTGATGAGCAGTAATGAATCCAGGTTCTTACTATTCGTTGCCAGTCTGCCGATGGTCTCAATGTCAAAAAACTGACCTATATTCAAACCATTCGCCAATTCCTTAATGGAGGCCATATACTTTACACCATCCTGGTTTTGTTCGTAAATATTGGTGTACCCTAAGTCCGTACCATATATTCCGAGGTTGAGCGCCTTTTTATAGTTGCTGTTATATTTAGAAATATTATCAGGTGAGTTGAGGTAGCTGGAATTATACTTTCTGCCGGATTCCTTCAGCAGCACAGAGATTTCTAACGGGCTGGGGATCTGCTGGAGGATATCTCCAATAACTCCCTCTGAAATGGAAGGGCCTTCGGCTTTAGCCGAATCCAGGCCCTCGAGGAAAGCCTGTTCATCCGTTTTCTTGCCGGATCCACAGGCGGAGAAGAGTGCCAGAATAAGCCCGATAATTACAATTCTCATAGCTATAAAATTATTCGTTTACAAAGTTATAAATTCAGCATTACCAGCCAAAAAGTTACCTAAATGCTTTATTTCTTTTTCGGTAAGCTTGCTTTGGTCAGGTTTATCTTGCCCCCTAATCCATCAAATGAATTAATCAATTTGCGGAGTAATTCGAAGTATAATGTAATATACAACAACACCGTCATGATCCAGATAATAATATTATTGAATAAAAAAGTACTTGCCATGGTGCCGAACAAATTCTTTTCCGGGGCAAAGAAATGAGCCCGGTAGTCTAGCGGCCCGGTAGGTTTGGGGTCCATGAAGATGGGGTTAATCTGTTGGAGCAGCTGTCCTTCATATTCAATGATCCTCTCTTTCTCTGAAACGTTTTTTACCAGATCTGCAAGGCTCTCGTTATAGTACTTGTTCTTGTATGCATTGAGGTTATAGTGACTTCCTTTTTCGTTTTCATTCTTGAAAATAACGCCTTCACGGGCAGCGACAGCCCGGTTGTAGGCGTCCTGATAGAATTTTTTATAGGCGGCAAAAAAATCCTCAAGCTTCTTGTTGAATTCAGGCGTAAATTTTTCAAGTCCCCATTTTGTTTCAATATCTTTCTCAAGACCTTTTTTAAAGAAATCATTTTGTAAGGTTATTTGAATAATGGCCAGGTCTTTTCTGATGAGCTGTTTGATCGAATCACCTTGGGTGTTCAGGTTATCAGCGATGAATTTTCTCTTTTTGTCTAGTTCATTGACCAGGAAGGAGGATCGAAAATCGGCCTGGCTTTCATATTTTTCCAATTCATAATAGGGTTTTTCATAGGTGTTGTTTCTGAATTGGTCCACCACAAGCGCTTCATAGGCCCAGCGTGACGCCATCATATCCGCTACAATTGGAACTTTACCTTTTGTGCTGATGACATCGTTGAGTTTGTCAAAGCTAAAGAGCAAGCCACTTAAGATCATCTGCGGGATAAGCAGCAATGGAATCATGACATATACTGTTACAGCCGAATTGAAGGCTGATGAAATGTTTAGTCCGAGTACACTGGCAAAACATGACGTTGTGAAAAGGACAAACCAAAATGGGAGCAACATCCTCCATTCTATCTCCAGGATTAAATTGCCAATGATCACGAAGGAGAATGTCTGGACAGCAGAAAGTGTAAAAAGTATAATAAGTTTGGACATCAGGTAGCTGTTCCAACTTAGGTTGAGAAATGATTCTCGGCGCAGAATTTTCCGATCCCGGATAATTTCTTCAGCACTCACCGTCAGGCCCATGAAGAGTGCAACAATAATACTCATCAATAAGAAAGCAGGAAAATTCTCATTAAACCTGAACATGTATTCCGCTCCACCGGGAGCACTCCTGTATTTAATAATGACAGCCAGAATGAGTGCCAACAGCGGGGCTTCTAACAAATTGATAAGGAGGTATTGTTTATTACTAAGCTTTGAAAGTGTGTCACGCTTGACAAAAATGATTGTTTGTTTGATTTTATTGGGAAGACTCAGGGATTGTGGGGGCTCCTCTTTAACATCCTCCACGTGATTAATCTTAAACCGCTCTTTATATAAATCGAACCATTGCGGCGGTGTTATCTTTCGCTTGCTGGTGGGCTGTCCATATTCGTCAACCACTTTAGCTTCTATGATGCTAAAGATTTGTTCCGGATTTACGTTGCCGCAGTTTTCACATTGTCCGCGGTTACTGTCTATCTGGTGCGTTGATTTTTTGAAATAGGTTATGGCTTCAATCGGCGGGCCATAATACGCCGGATAGCCACCCGTATCCATAATGATCATCTTGTCAAACATCTTATAGATGTCGGACGAGGGTTGGTGTATAACAACAAAGATCAACTTACCTTTCAATGACAACTCCTTCAGCAAATCGATTACATTTTCGGAGTCACGGGAGGAGAGGCCAGAGGTTGGTTCGTCCAGGAAAAGAATTGCGGGCTCACGGATTAGCTCCAATGCAATATTAAGACGTTTGCGTTGCCCGCCGCTAATCGTTTTGTCTAATGGATTGCCTACCCGAAGGTCTTTCCGCTGATCCAGCCCTAGGTTTTCCAATACTTCCATGACGCGTTTATGGAGTTGCTCTTCATTGAAGTCCGAAAAGCAAAGTTTGGCGTTATAGTAGAGGTTTTCATACACGGTGAGCTCTTCAATCAGCAAATCATCTTGCGATACATAGCCGATAACTCCATGGATTTTATCTTTTTGTGCATTGATGTCGAACCCATTAATTAATATTTGTCCTTTTGTAGGTTTAACCAAACCTGCCATGACGTTCAATAAGGTTGTCTTACCTGCACCGCTGGCGCCCATAATGCCAATTAGTTTTCCGGGACCTTCAGAGATGACAACATTGCGTAGACCTATGGCGCCACTTGGAAATTTCAATTCCTCAATTGTAACATTGAAGGAGAGTTTGGTTGTTTTTATTTCTTCATTAAAGTGCGCGACGAGGTCACTGTAATAAAGGGCATCTCCTGCCTGCGTTTTGATAGTACTTCCATGCGAAAAGAGGTAAACACGGTTAGATTGCATGGGGAATCCGTTCAATGCGTTGGACTCCTCACCCAAATACTTTGTGAAATACATATCCACGCTCTGCACGCGCATAAAGATCAGACTTCCTTCTATGTGACCATGAACGTGTTTGTTTATTCTGCTTTCTTCAAGATGTTGACCTTTGTCAAGCAGCAGGATGTCTGCATAATTCAGCGATTTTGCATCCTCTGAAATAACAAAGCTTTCGATGAGGTGGTATTCATACTGAACGATATTAAATACCGATGAAGCGGTATTGATAATCTCCATGCGCTGGGGCGTGAAGTTTTTATCGGTGCTCACCAATTCCAACAACTTTATCAATACCACGACCTTCTGTTTCTGGGTCAGTGTTTTATTGATCTTTTTACATATTCCGAGGGTCTTTACAGAATCTCTTACAGAGGTTAGCTTTGACTTGCCTGCATCTTCTTCTTTTCCGTAGTCAGAAAACTGATCGTATAAATCAAGGTATTCTTTGATGGAATCCTGATCAAGTTCAGTCTGAAAGAAATTAATGACAAACTGGCGTTCGCGTTGGGTGACTCCGCCATCTTGTTTTGTAATAATTGCAAAAAGTTGGGTGAGGGCTTTGAGTATTTCTTCACTCATAGATCGAAGGTAATGTCATAAAGGTATAAAAACTTATCGGTTACCAGCCCTTAGAAATTCGACTGCGAAATTCTACAACATGGCCAATAACCGATTAATAAAGAAGGACTAAATCAGTAAGTCTTGAATTCGAATGGAATCTCAACCAGTTCGGAAAACTCTTGCCCAGCTTCCTCCATATCCTCATCATCTTCGTGGAAATACCATGAAATTTTCATACCCTTTATGTCCTCTAACGCAGAAAGTACATCAAGAATGAGTTTTGAAGAAGCCGTATTAAAATACTCAAGTTTAAAGACGAAATCTGTTGAAGGATTGGGATCCTCTCCATACTGGTCAATCCACTCCAGCACCGGGCGATAAAACTCCGCCGAGTCTTCCGGGAGGGAGCGGCCGGATATTTCAAAAATTCCATTTTTTTTATCGAGGATTATCTTCGGGGTATCTTCAGTTCCTTCAAGATTTAAAATTTCCATGGTGTAAATCTATTTTAGTTATTCAATATTCAATTATTCTGTATCGCGAGGCACGTTTACTTTCAAACAGAAGAAACAGTAATCGGCATTCATTTCCGGAAATTCAAACTGAAGTTTCCCACCCGACTTCCTGGCCATATCCACGAACCCTAATCCGGCTCCACCCTTTTCTGAGATGGTCGTATTTTTAATGATCTCCTTATAGAGTTCTTTCAGCCCGTCCTTGTCAAGGCCATTGATATGCTCAAGGGTTTTTTTAAGCTTTTCAACATTCGATTTTCGAACAGGATTGCCCGACATGATGCTGTAACGATTGGCCTCTTTTCCGATCAGAAAGATGGCCGCATGGCTACGCATCTGGCCGTCGATCAGCTCATCGCTATGCTTCACTATATTTTGCAGCGCCTCGACCATTACGTTAAACACCTTACGCTTGATACTGGAATCTTCACCGGAAGAATCAAGATTTCGCTCGGCCATGGACAGAATGGATTTGGTGCTCTCCTGGGTGAAATCACCCTGATACACCAGAATCAGGTTCTGCGACATCATGGTGCGGTGCAGGTCATAAATAAAATTCATGTTCAGAAGATTAGATTAATAAGATTGTGGTTCACTAAGATATAAGTTTTATCATTTAAAACCTTCCGAAGTTTAAAAACGGGGAGGTTGCTTATTATCAAAATTTTATACCAATTAATAATACATCATCGGTTTGTTTTGTCTCACCGCGCCAGCCCTCCCACTCTTGGTCAAAAGTGGCCATCGCTTCCGGCATGGTTAACCTATGGACCTTCTCTATAATCTCGCGTACTTTCTTCGGGCCAAACTTACGTCCTTCCAGCCCACCAAACTGATCGGGAAACCCGTCTGAACTAAAGTAGATAGAGTCTCCTTTTTCAAGCTTGATTTTTGTGTTTGTAAAGTTAGTCTGGTTCTTAAAAATACCGCCCCCAATAGGAAATTTATTTCCTTTTACTTCCTCCATGACAGCATTCTTCATGATGTATAACGGTCGGTGTGCCCCCGCATATTCTACTTCCCGGGTGGAAACATTTATCTTACATAAGGCAATGTCCATACCGTCCTTTGTGGTGGCGTCTTCATCCTGTCTTAGGGTAGTGGTGACACCTTCGTCGAGCAGGTCAAGGATTTTGCCGGGCTCCGTGATTTTACGGCTACGCACAATGTCATTCAGGAGAAAATATCCTATCAAAGACAACAATGCTCCGGGCACGCCATGCCCCGTACAGTCAACGGCGGCAATGAAGATCTCCTCTTTAATTTGAACAAACCAGGGGAAGTCCCCACTCACCACATCGCGCGGCTTATACAAAATGAAGGAATCTGTAAGCGCTTTGCTGATTACTCGTGAGTTTGGCAGGATGGCATTTTGAATTCGCTTTGCATAGTTGATGCTTTCCGTGATCTTCTTGTTCTTGTTCTGAATTTCCAACTCGATCATCTTCCGTTCGGTGATATCGTGCGACACTACCAGTACCGATTCGAGTTTGTTCGATTCATCAAATTCCGGAATGGCATTTACCTGCATGACGCGCTTGCCCATCTCTGACAAGAAATCCACCTCTGCAGATGCTTTTTCATTCGTCGCATTAACTTCTTCAACTACTCTCAGCCAGCCTTCGAGAATGGATTTATCCAGATTCGTTTCTTTTACTTTTCTATTGAGGAAGAAGGAAGGCTTCTTCGCCGTATATTCTTCAATAACGGGGTTAATATACGAGATTGATTCTCCTTCCAGGCGAGTAATAAGGTCGAGCGAGTTTTCCGACAATGCTTGCATCTTGCTTCGCATACGTTGTTCCTGTTCTGCTCTCCTTCGTTCTGTGATGTCGCGCGAATTGAGGATGAAACCATGGATGGCCTGGTTGGACATACAATTGGTGCCGGTCGATTCGATCCACATGAAGGTGCCATCCTTCGCACGATATTCGTATTGTACCGTTACTTTCTCTTCCGGGTTGGCCTTCATTTTACGGAACAATTCCTTGAAAGTCTCGCGATGATCAGGATGCACTTTGTCTATATCGCTCTTGCCAATCATCTCTTTTTGCCCATATCCCAAAATGGATTCAACCGAAGGAGAAATGTAACGAATGCTTTCGTCTTCCTCGTAAATAGTGATAACTTCAGAAGCATTTTCAAGCAAAAGCTGCATCCGCTTTTGGGTGCGGTTCACTTCTTCAATTTGCTCTCCAAGTTTCTGATTTGAACGCTGGAGTTCTTCTTGTGTTGCCTGCATTTCTTCCGCATTCTGCCGAAGTACTTCCTGCTTTTCTTTCAACTCATTACTCATCTCCTGTGATTCCGCCAGCAACTTACGCGTGCGTTCATTGACCTTAATGTTGAAAATGGTTCTGGCCAGGATGAGCGAAAGTTCCTGCACAAATTTTACCTGCGAAGGATCAAACCTCCGGAAACCTGCAAACTCAAGAACACCATAAACTTCTTCATTGGTAATGAGGGGTACTATAAGTATACATTTTGGGCGCTGGTCCCCAAGAATACCAGAGGTAATAGTGATATACTCATCTGGAATTTCTGTGCGCAGTACGGTGTCTTTTTCCGCGGCAGCCTGCCCTACCAATCCCTCTGCGAATTTAAATTTTGCTTTTAGATACTTCTTTCTGGTGTACGCATAACTGGCTCGAATCTCAATGACCGGACGTTTTGGATCGTCATCATTCACAATATAAAACGCTCCCTGAATGGCTCCGATTTTGTCCAGAATGAATTTGATTACATCTTCTCCTAAGGAATCGATGGTGTCATGCATCCTGAGGATTTCGCTAATTTCTGCCACCCCCCGAACGATCCAGTTGCGTTCTTTATCCCTGCGTTCATTCTCGATAAGATTATTACGCATGTTGATGAGCGACATCCCCAGAATATCGTTTTCACTGGCAGGCTTAAAAGCTGTATCATATTTTCCTTCACCAATACGCTGTGCGAAATCCGCGTTGTTCTTAAGCGATAGTACCAACTCATCTACTTTAGTACCCATCTGACCAAATTCGTCTCCGCTCTTCTCCTCCGAGGCCTCTGGTAAAATACCTTGTGCTACCAACCCCAGCGTACTGCGCATCCCATAGAGTGGACGTGTAATGGAACGGGCAAATAACATCGCGAGCAAAGTAGCCAAGGCCAGAATGCATAGACCAGCATAGGAAAATATTGTCACTAACCGATTCGCCTGTCCATTCGCTTCATCTAAATCAATTTTAGCAATGAGGGCAAGGTTAGCATGGTCAATTTTTCTGGAAACTTCGAGGACCGTTGCGCCGCGATAATCGCCTCCTTTCAGACTTACAGCTTTACCTTCAAAGACCGGAGAGAAGGCTGCCACAAATTTATCCTTTGGATCGCGCAATTGAATAGCGGCACTTGTATCGTTTCGCAAAGGACTAATCAACGCAACCTTTCTCGAGATGGGGTCCTGCCGGGCCAAGATCACTTCCCCGCTCTGGCCTAGCCCTTGATAGTTTTTAAGAACCTTGTAAGCCGTGGTGAGATCAAGTTTGACGATAACTAATTGATGTACTCCGCTATCGGCTTTAATGGCTCCGGCAACGTAGGTATAATAACTCTTACTGGTTTTATCGCGAAGTATCGAAGAGAAGTAAGTGGAAGTCTTGGCGCGGTCGAAAGTAACACCATCCGGATCTATAAAACTCCCTTTCATACTCGCATCGGTTGATGCTTGCAGCACTCCCGAAGGAGACGTTAAAATAATTTCGTCTACGCCAAGAACGTATTTTTGGCTGGTTAAATAATCGGAAAGAGACTGGTCTGTGGATGAGGTTGTCAGTACAGTATCAGAGGACTCTTCTGCACCGCCCATCATGGCCATTAGATCCACCCCCCCTTGTGCCGGACCTGCAGCACTGGCTCCGCTTTGTTTTAGAGTTTCCGAGTTTTGCAATAGTTGAACTGCGATCGCTGCCTTTTCAAAGTATGTATTGAAGTAAGCAGCCCGGTTATCAGCAATGACGTTCAGGTTTGTCGAAAACTTTTCCTGAGTAGCCTTGAGGTGATAGTCATAGCTGAAGAAACTAATGGCTGCTATCGCCGCAAGGGATATTGTCAGAATAAGAAAGGTGATCTTGGTACTTATGTTAATGCTTTTCATCATACGCGTATGGCGCTAGGATTTATGCTTTGAGTGAAATTTTTTCAGCAACGAGTTGAGCAGCTTCTTCAACAAACCTGCGTTGGTCTTCACTGATCTTCGTAAAGGATGCAAGTTCTATAATAGCATGCACTTGACCCTGCTGTTTGATGGGCACAATCAACAAATACTTAGGCGAAGCGCTACCTAAACCAGAAACAATTTTCACATATCCTTCCGGTACGTCATCCACATACAATGTATTGCCACTTGCTGCGGACTGGCCAATAAGCCCTTCCCCGAATTCATATTTGATAATTGTGCTTTCTCCTATATTCAACGCATAGCCACCTTTGAGCTCAACTTTGCGTTTACCTTCCTCTTCAACAACACGGTATAAAGCGCCTTGCCCGGCCTCCAATTGTTTGCAAATCGCGTGGAGTGCGAGCTGTAAAGTATCTTTTTCATGAGTGGCTTGACTCAGCGTAGTGATCACACTTTCAAGGCTGATGGTTGTCTTTCCAGCATGTTCAGCCTCGTGCTGTGCGATGGAAGCTTCCAATGCCCGGTCACGGAATACAATCACTTCTTTTTTGTACCGCATGGCATAGAACAGTGTCAACGCGCCGGTCAGAAAGGTCACTCCGGCAACAAGGTAAACCTTCGTAAACTCTGGTTCGTAACCGTGCGCCAGTTGCAGCCCGTTTGGAAGAGAATAAATAAAATAAAGAGACGCGCCGATCCCCACGATAAAAATCGCTGCAAGGATAAGGCTTATCTTGTATCGATCGCTGAAAAGACTAATCATTTGTATTGCTTGTCTAATTCCTTTAAAAACTCTACAATTTGGTCAACCTTTAGCACATGATCAATTTGTGTTGTCGCTAAAGCAGCCTTGGGCATGGTATCAATCATACATTCTGAGGGCTCCTGTACAATGGTTAACCCGCTTCGGTCGTGAATTTGTTTCATCCCTAATGCGCCATCTTTATTTGCACCCGAGAGTAGTATTCCAACCAATTTTTCTTTATAGACAAAAGCACAACTGCCCAACGTAATATCGATTGCCGGCCTTGAATTATTGACCATTTCTTCCGTCGAGAGCGCAAAATGGAGGCCCAATTCAACTGACATATGATAATTAGCGGGCGCAAGGTAAACGCTGCCTTTCTTTATGTTCTCTTTATCGTTCGGTTCTGTTACCTGTACCACACTCTTTATCGAAAGGGCTTCCACGAAACCGTTGCGAACATGCTTGAGCCGGTGAAGACACATAATAATTGGCAGTGGAAAACCTTTGGGCAGTTGTGCCAGGATTTTTACTACACCCTGGAAGCTGCCTGCTGACCCACCGATAACAACGGCCTTGTAGCTGTTATTTAGGTTGATTTTTTTCATGCGCCAATAGACAACCTCACTAATCTTTTATTTTCTTATAAATCTTCTCTTCATTATTCACCACGATGAAGCGGTTTGCGTAGTCGCACCAGATCAATGACTCTTTTGATCCGATAGCCAGATATCCATATTTAAATAAACTTTCGTGGAATTTTTTCAGTACCTCGTTTTGCAACGTCTGGTTGAAGTAAATCATCACATTGCGACAAAGTATCAGGTCAAACTTGTTGAAGATATCCCCCACGACCAGGTCATGTCGGCGGAAGGAGACATTCATCAACAGTTCTTTATTGAATACAGCCATGCCGTTCTCTTCATGGTAGTAGTCCTTAAAAGACCGTGGACCCTGAAAACGGATGTAGTTCTTTTCATTTAACTCCATGTTTTTGATCGGGTAGGTGCCGGTTTTTGCTTTTTCAAGGATGTTTACGTCCAGGTCAGTAGCAATCATGGTTACATCCTGAAGCACACCCATTTCCTGAAGCATAATACTCATGGAAAGCACCTCTTCGCCGGAGGAACAGCCGGCATGCCATATTTTAAACTGTTTGTGGTTAAGCATAATGGCGGGTAAGATTTCCTCGCGCATGATCCTCCAGAAACTGGGATCGCGGAACATCTCCGTTACATTAACCGTGAGTTCATCCAGGAACTCATTTATGAAAGTAGGAGTGTCGTTAAGTTTTTTGAGTAATGCATCAACGGAAAGTTTTTTTAATTCCATGATACGAAGCACACGCCGCTTAAAGGAAGACATGGCATAATTCCGAAAGTCGTAGTGATACTTCTGGTAAATGAACTCCGAGATCCGTTTTAGGTCGGCAATGTCAATATCCAACATGAGTGGTCTTTTAAAAGGAACCCAAAATTAGTTTCTTTATAAAACTACCGGACGAATTTCAGCGGTAAAACTTACACGCGTGTAATATGACCCGAAGCATTTTAATTTTAAAGAGAATCAAATTAACTAATTCATACTAATTAGTTGAAAAAAAGGACTTTAAAAACTTTTTGAAAATAAAACTTAGCATGGATACTTCCGTCAGAATGATCATGAATCGTTCTTCGCTGACCATTCGTCTATTCATTTGAGGTCCATGCGCTTAATGGCTAACCTTACGATCAAGTTCCTCTTGCGTTATTTGAAGCGCCTGAAGATTGATTTTAAGAGCTTTCTCCACCTCTAAGGCAAGTTCCCAATCCTCTCCATGGGCCGGCTTTTGTGCCAATTGCTGGCTTAGCTCATCAATTTTCAACTGATATTCTCGTTCCCTTTTCTGAGATTGAGCTTTCATCGCCTCCTGTTGAGCAAGCGATAACGAGGTTCCGGGCTGATCTTCCAGCTCTTTGATCCGGGCAAGGTAACTCTTCTCTTTTCTTGCGATTTCCTCCTGTGTGGCTTGAAGCTCTTCCATGTTCTGGCGCATTTCTTCCTCCTGGGCACGCATCTCCTCAGTTTGTTGTTGAAACTGCTGGATAAGTTGACGATTTTTTTGGGCCGCGCGGACGGAAGCCAGGGTGGATGCTATGGATTCCCCCAGCTTTTCAACAAAAGCAATTTCGTGCGGTGAATATTCATTAAAAGAGGCTAATTCTATAATGCCATATACTTGCGTGTCGACCTTAAGTGGAACCATGAGTATGGACTTTGGGTTAGCATCGCCCAGGCCTGAGGTAATCCGGATATAGGATTCCGGCAAGTTAGTAAGGTAAGTAGTCTCCTTCTCCAAAAATGTCTGCCCCAGGATACCTTCGCCTAATTTGATTTTTTGCTGTTCAAACTTCTTGATGTCAAATGCAAATAGGGAGATAAGTTCAAGATACTTGTTTCGTGCATCTTCGTCATTCAATATGTATAATGCGCCTTGGTTCGAGTTAGTATATTGTACTAAAGCGGCAATGATCTTGTCACCTAACAGGTTCAGATCATCATTCGATGAGCGAAGAATATCGACAAACTTTGCGAGCCCTTCATTTGACCATTGACGTTTGCGCTCTTCTTCATTCATAGCCTTTAATCGAGATTGCATTTCAATGAGCGAATCCGCCAGTTTATTGTTTCCGGAGGCGTAGTGTTTATCCAGGCTCTTGTAATCCAAATCCAACTTCCCTTCTCCAATGGCGATAACAAAATCAGTGGCATCTCTCAGGTCTTCAATAGTATCATTAATCTGATGGGCTACTACGCCAATTTCATCTTTTGCAAATCCATCCGAATAGGCCTGGCCGGCGGTATTGTTTTTGAGCAATTGCAAGGGTAGCAATACATAGCGTTTGAAGACATAAAATATAAATAGAAGTCCGCCGATGTCGAGGAGAATGAAAAATAAGAACCAATTTAATACGGCCTTTTGTTTATACTCCACTTCATCCTCCAGATCAAGGATGAGTTTGTCATACCATTTGGATAGGGAAAGCCATTGAGACTCAAACATCAACTTCGCCTTTGCAAAGGCCTCATTTTTTTCCCGGCTGGAGGATAATAAAACCGTACCATCTGCCAAGGAATCGGGTTCAGCGGCTGGAATAACTTTTTCAACGATTTCACGGTCGGTTATCAGGGTGGTGATAGCAGTTTTATAGGTAGCCCAGCTTTTCTGAAGATTATCAAACGTGATCCTCGGCAGTCGGGACAGAGGCTTTAAGAAAAGATCACTTCCATCCATCCGGCCCCCGTCTCCAAGTATACCAAGCAGATGATCTTGCTGATCAACCAAGGAAGCCAGTTCTGCAGCAATTTCCCGCTTACTTTGAATAGAGAGCTCCACCTGCAGTGCAATCTGTTGGTTTTTTACCTGAACACTTCTTGCAAAATCTATTTTTCGTTCTGCTTCGGTGAGCGAATGAAGTGTGTATCGAACCCAAAAATACTCTGCGACAAAGATTAAAGACAGTAATACCAAAACGTAAATACCCCTTACCTTCAATGATTTATCGAGCCAAAAATTCATATTCCCAAATAAACTAAAATAAGCCGAAAGCCAAAACATATTGGAGGTCTTGAATTAGTTAGAGTCTCACTTAGAGGCAGTCCTTCGATTTTTTGTTTCTCGCAATGGCGCAATGGCGCAATGACTGTCTGTTCCTTCGCTTTCGAGTTGGCTTTAATATAGACTTTGAAGACTACTAATTAATTACTTCCGTGAGCTTACCAGAAAAGCTGGAAGCGCAACTTAATGAGATCTTGAATGACTTTTAATACCTGTAAAGTCCGCCCAAGCATTGGGTAAAGACGCAACGAATTGGTCTATTCTTGCCTTTGCGCCCTTGCGTCATGGCGAGCAATGGACTTTAGAGAAAAATACTAATTATTTCCTGGAGATTGCTCCATACTGGTTCTTGTGAAACTAAATGGGAGCAGAGATTCGGCCGAGGCAGCCTTTACCCACTTATGGTCCTGACTTTGCATAATGACTTCAAAAGTCTTGTTTTGTCGCTGCTCAAATTCCAACATAACCTGGCGGCACGAACCACAACACGTGGCAGGAGACAGTTTTTGGGTGTTTTCACTTCTTGCGACCACCACTAATTTCTTAACCCTTATACCGGGATATTGTGAAGCTTTTGCAAACAGAGCTACTCGCTCGGCACACATCCCGGCAGGAGAAGCAGCGTTTTCCTGGTTGGTGCCCGTTACAATAAAACCATTTTCTAACAGGAGTGCTACTCCTACGCTGAATTTTGAATACGGGGCGTATGCATGCTGAAGACTCTCTTCTGCTTTAAGAACAAGATCTTTTGATTCACGATCGAGTTCGTCCAGGGTATTCACAATGATAAAATCTTTCATAATCGGTAAGAAGTAATCAGTAAAAGGTAATCGGTATGTAAATTGGTAATTAAAGGTAATTGGTAATTTGGAATTTGATATGAGATATTCGGCAAGTGGTGTCACACACGAATCCCACACTCCACGGATCACCGATCACCGATCACCCATTACCATTTCTAAGCATAAGCGCTTAGCTTTGTTTTCATGAACAAAATTTTAGTTTTAGGCGCTGGCCGTTCTTCTTCTTCCCTCATTGGATATTTATTAAAAAACGCGGTGGCCGCCAACTGGCGAATTATTGTTGGCGATTTTTCCGAGAAGCTTGCGCAAGAGAAAATCGGTAGCTCCACCTATGGAAAAGCTATCCGATTTGATATCAATGATGAAACATCAAGTAAGGAAGCGGTGGCGGAGGCTGATGTTGTAATTTCATTAATGCCGGCGCATTTTCATCCGATGGTTGCAAGACATTGCCTCGCCTTGAAAAAGCACTTGCTCCATGCCAGCTATGTTTCGGATGAAATGAAAACTTTTCATCAGGACGCAACATCAAAAGGATTGTTGTTTTTAAATGAATGTGGGCTGGATCCGGGGATTGATCATATGAGTGCCATGCAGGTGATTGACCGGATCAAAGAGCGCGGAGGTAAACTCACTTCATTCGAGTCCTTCACGGGAGGGTTGATCGCACCTGAAACGGATCCTGAAAATCCCTGGCGATACAAATTTACCTGGAACCCCAGAAATGTTGTGATGGCCGGACAGGGTACAGCAAAGTTTTTGCTGGAAGGGCAATACAAATACATTCCCTATCAGCAGCTTTTTCAACGCATTACGAGTGTTTCTGTACCTGGTTACGGAGAATACGAAGGATATGCTAATCGTGATTCGCTGAGATACATGGAAACCTATGGCTTGCAAGGTATTAAGACAATGCTGCGAGGCACTTTGCGTAATAAAGGATATTGTAGTGCCTGGAATGTGCTGGTACAATTGGGTTGTTGTGAGGATACTTATTTCATGGAAGGCGTGGAGCAGATGACGCACCGGGACTTCATGAATGCCTTTCTTGACTTCCATCCCTCGCGTTCGGTAGAAGAGAAGTTATGTTCAGCTTTCAAGTTGTCTCCAGCAGGTGAAGAAATGAAGCGCCTGCGTTGGAGTGAATTATTTTCAGGCGAAAGAATCGGAATAGGGCAGGGCACACCAGCCCAGATCCTGGAACATATTCTTTCAAAAAAATGGAAGCTCAGGGCTGGCGATAAGGATTTTATTGTGATGTGGCATCGCTTCAGGTATGAAATGGATGGGGAATCAAAAGAAATCCAGGCCCATCTTACTGCGACAGGGGAGGATGAAACAGAAACCGCCATGGCAAGAACAGTCGGCTTGCCTCTGGCCATTGCAGCCAAATTGTTATTGGAGGGAAAAATTGCCAGTAGGGGAGTGGTGATTCCAGTAGCAAAGGAGATTTATCAACCCGTACTGAAAGCATTAAGTGGTTTGGGAATACGATTGATGGAGAAAGAATTTTGATCGTCGATTCTTTGGTCTCTTAATGATCCGAGGCTGTGCCCTCAATACTTGAACCTGCCTGCCGGCCTCATGTCCTCAACTATAACGGCTGTACTATAGGCCTTCTTTGTATAAAGTAAGCGAACGTAAATCCGCTGATCAGGTGCCAAATCGCCCACCATGCCGCAATGATGGCCATGTCGGGATTGCCGTCAAAAAATGTAAAGATCAGTATCAAAGCAAGGCCCGAGTTTTGTATGGCTGTTTCAATGGCGACCGAACGGTTAACGGCTTCTGTATTTTTCAACAGGCGACTCAAAAAATAACCACCGACAAGTCCGCTTCCATTATGGAAAAGGACTAACCAGAATACAGAATAAATTCTTTCAACGAATACGCCGATGTTGTTCCAAAAGGCAAGGAGTACAAAACTCACTAAAATGAGAATGGATGTGACCTTAACAGGTTTAGAAATTTTTTGGGTAAAGACAGGAAAAAAATGAGCACAAGCCATTCCCATCAATAATGGAAATAATAAGATCCCTCCCATGTTCAAGAAAAGGTCCAAAAAGCTGACCTCAATAGTCTTAATGTTGTCTCTAAGCCCCGGTATGGTAGAGGACCAGAATAAAAAGCTTAAAGGTGTCACCAGAAATGCCATCACTGAAGTTATAGCACTGAGCGTTACGGACAAGGCTACGTTACCCCTGGCCATCTGCGAGAAAAAATTGGATGCATTTCCGCCCGGGCAGGCAGCCACTAATATCATTCCCAAGGCTATCCCTTGCGGCGGAGACCATATTAAAATCAACACGATGGTTAAGGCCGGCAGCAAAATATATTGTGAGAATAGGCCTGTCGCTAATGCTTTTTTTTGGTGTCTAAGCTGATAAAAATGACTCGTCTTAATGGAGAGCGCCACGCCAAACATAATCAAGCCAAGGCAAAAGTTAAGTGCCAGCAAAGAGGATGGAGAGAAGTCAAGTTCTTTTATCAATGGTTGATCCAGTTTAGCCTTGTAATTTAATCCCGGTTTTGTAAAATCCCAATAGATTTGATAATAGTGAAAATGAAAGGGTGAGTGTTAAGGGAAGTGTATGCAGTGATGAGGCATGCTAAAACCGTAGACTCAGGCTTTTTATCAAATTGACATGGAGACTTGATTACTAAAGATCAACAGTGTTTTTGTGTATTCAGTTTCACCTCCTCAAAAAATCGGTAGCGGCTATTCCGGTTACGGGAAGTAACACTCCGAATATAAGCATAGCGGCGATGTTTGGAACAAAAATGTAAAAGACAATCAACAAGATAATGTAGTAAACGGGAACGAGAAATAGTCCCAAGGCAAACTTTAATGAACTTATGAATTGTGGATCTTTCACTTTCTTCTTTATAAATCTCTTAATGAAAGTATAGGGTAAGATATGCAGCGTATAACCAATCCAAACAATTGGGTTTAACAGCTTCCATAGAATAGAAGATTTTTTAGGCTGAGAAGATGCGACTCCAGCGATCGGGTATGATTTCAGGGTATTCTTATCAGCCTCTAACTGAGCCATCATGTCTTTTTCAACGCTCCGGTGCTTTAGCAGGAAATCAAACTTCGCGTTATACTCTTCATCTGGTTTAATAGCCAACGCTAATTTTTTTAACGCTTCATCGGTAGCGGTAACCAATGTTTCCATTTTTTCCCGTTCAGATAGAGATCCTTTCAACAGGTCATTCACGAGAATTGGATATCCAAAATTAATAAGTACTCGTGAGCGAAACGCATGATGATCGTCGTAGTGAAGCCCAATCGGTATAATGGTTAAGGGTGTACTGTTCTTCTGTTGAAACTGCATGGTCATCCGTGCAAATCCTTTTTGAAGAACACCGGCAGCATACGGTTCATTGTGATTGCCTTCTGCAAAGATGAGTATGTCCTGATCTTTTGCCAGCATATCACTCCACTCCTGGATAATGGCATCATTGCTCCGAAGGGAACCCCATCCATCGCGGATTCGGAATACCGGTTTGATTTGAATGGCCGTTAAGAGTTTGGTCACCCATCCTGCTTTGAAGACACTCGCGCGTGCGATTGACCATGGATTACGAGGGGAACTGCAGATGATCAGGATAGCATCTAAAAAAGCATTTTGATGATTGGGAATAAAAATGACCGGGCCTGTGGCGGGGATAGCCTTTACATTATTGATCTGCCATGTCTTAAAATAGAACCGTAAGGCTGTGGCGCAACAAACTTTACCGAACCTGTACAAAAATGCGGGAGTCATTCAATCTGCTATATAGTTTGTGGTAATTTTTTGCGTTGTATAAAGGCATTAATACATAAATAAGCGCGACAGTGATGAGTGGAAGCAAAATGTATTGGCAAAATAATCCCGTCAATAATGCCTTTTTATCACTTCGAAGTTGGTAGAAGTGTTCGGGTTTGATGCCGAGCGCAACACCAAACATGATCAAGGCCAGGCAACCATTTAACACGGTGAGGCTTCTCTCAGAAAAATTGATTGCTATCGTTTCAGTTTCCAAAAGAACTTAAGATTGTTGGGTCAAATTATAGATTTGTTTACAATTCTGCATGTTTACCTTTCATCTCAAGTCTACCTATTTAAGACTCAAGACTATGTTGACTATCCTCATACCCCTGATCTGCCGGCAAGCCGTATCCTTCTGCGGCCCCCACAGCAAGTTGGTCGCATCGTTCATTTTCAGGATGACCAGCATGCCCCTTAATCCAGACAAACTTGGGCTTGAACTTTTGGTGGAGTGGAATATATCGTTGCCAAAGATCAGCATTCGCTTTCCGGGCAAAGTTTTTTTTCTGCCATCCCCAAATCCAACCTTTCTCGACCGCATCGACTACGTATTTTGAATCCGTATAAATCGTAACGTGGATACCATCTTTTTTTAACGCTTCCAATCCAGTGATGACAGCCAACAATTCCATTCTATTATTGGTAGTCAAACGGAAACCCCCTGACAGTTCTTTTACGGCGTCTTTAAACTTCAGCATGATGCCAAAGCCTCCAGGGCCCGGATTGCCTAGTGAGGATCCATCGGTGTACATACGAATCATCCGGGGAATGCGTTTGACTTGAAAATCTTAACAGCAATAGCGAGCAGGATCACACCGAAAACCCTTCGCAACACAGAGAATCCTGATTTACCAATAACACGCTCCAGCCAGGGGGAGGCCCGCAATACGATATAGACAAAAACAAGGTTGAGTAAAATCCCAATTAATACATTCCATTCCTGATATACGGCGCGAAGTGAAAGAATGGTGGTAAGCGTACCGGCACCGGCTATTAAAGGAAAGGCGAGTGGCACAATAGAACCCGAACCCCTGGATTCTGGGTCGTCTTTAATCAGTGTTATCCCCAGGATCATTTCCATCGCGACAATAAAAATAACAATAGCTCCTGCCACGGCGAAAGAAGCTACATCTAATCCAAAAAGATTAAGAATTGATTGCCCTAGGTATAAAAAGATTACCATCAAGGCTGCTGAAATCAGTGTTGCTTTTTCTGCATAAATTCTTCCCTCCCGTTTTCGGATGATAATAATGAAAGGGATTGAACCGAGAATATCAATTACAGAAAAGAGAATTAGGGTTACAGAAAAAATTTCTTTTAAATCGAGCATGGCCAATATTTGGGCAAAGCTAAAACAAAAATGCCGGACTTACGCCCGGCATCCGGCTGCACTCATTAACCTGAACCTATAAGGACACCTGGTATTGCAGCGTTACCTGGCCCTTATTTGAAGATTTTACTAGTTCCTGGCCTTGTGCCTCATAGACAGGCCTGTTTTGATAATCCAAGGTTAACTTACTGGTGTGGCCTTTGATCAACCAGTTTACCCCAACATCGAACACACTCATTTGATCACTTAAGCGATCGTATTGGGCACTCATTAACGAAGCATAGGGCATTAGTGTTCCTACATTTCCTAAAAGATCACGTTTAAAGAGATAGCCCACCTGTGTATAAATAACACTGCCTGTTCCAAACATAGGAAATGCATTTCCCTGACTGCCAGCATAGGGGCCGTTAGTAATTGCATTGGCAGGATTCATGATGCCATTGTAGCGCAAGTAATCCGTACCATAATCAAGGTTGAAGTATCCGGCATATGCGGAGAGCGCTGTTCCTTTTTCATTATTTACAGGAGCATCATAGAACAACGCAACTGACCAGAGATTCATATTGTGGTATTGTGTAGTCACTCCGGCATCTGGTGATGTCCAGGTTGCCTTACGCTGTGAGATGAACCCTGCCTCAATATTGAATACCTTCTTTTTTCCTAAATATGTGCCCGTCATATAGGGTGTTGTGTTTGCCTCTTTATCAAAAAAGTTATACATAAAGAAGCCTTGATATTGTTTATGGTGACCTACTTGCGCGAACGTCGCACTTGTTCCGATGGCCGGAAGGGTTTGACCGTTGGTGGTGATGGGGAACGGATCACTTAACACAACGCGATAATCAAACTTTCCTAACTGGCCTCGTGCATAAACACTAAGCTTACGAGAGAACTCGTCGGTTTGATCAA
>Ga0184629_10000123_pt1 | contig 31332 bp, 21 predicted proteins | sample PLM4_32_b1_FD_133158 | JGI IMG/M metagenome (GOLD analysis project Ga0184629, IMG submission 133158) | Groundwater sediment microbial communities from an aquifer in East River, Colorado, USA - PLM4_32_b1 | ecosystem: Environmental > Terrestrial > Soil > Riparian zone | place: USA: East River...
AAAAAATTAAGGCTTAATAATCAACACCGAAGGTACTCCACTCAACCATACGCTTCTGGAATCCAGCAAGTCTTTCCAGCTTTCCAAACTTATAATCATTAAGTCTTGCTTAATTAAGAATTCCTTTTCCAGAATAGATGCATTATCCAGAATGACGTGGTTCGCATATTTTTGTTGCAAAGAAGCGATTGCACTTCCTATTACAAAATTAGTATTGATGTGCGCCTTAATATCCAAAAAGGTAACCGTGGTATTGTTATTATAAATTAATTTTTGCGCGTAGTCTATCAAAAAGGAATCTTCGGCACCAAAAATGGGTATAAAAACATGATTTACCTGTTGTAAATCTTTGTCTATCAAAACCCCCAAAGGCATCTTTGCTTTCAAAACAATTTGTCGGGTTCTTTCATCAAAAGGAGAATTGGCAAACAATCCCTCTTTACCGGTAAACTTGTCAATCAAACGTTCCGGATTGATAATTCGGGTAGTGAATCCAATCACTTTTCCTAAAATAGTCCCTTCAAAAATAGACTTCCCTAGACCAACAAGCAATAAATCATAATCGCCTTGGTTGGCAATGTCTGTAATTTCGGTTTCTATATCAAGGGTCGCTTTAAAAATGGTAGTGATTTCTTGTTTTAAAAGAGTTGCTTCTTGTACAATAGGGCTAAAACTATTTTTCTCCTTATCCTCCATATTGAAGGTGTGAATTTCATCACTTAACGATAAATGTAAAGCAGTAATACTGGCTTTTGCTTTTTGTTTTTTTATCAAACTATTGGCCAAACGCAAAAGAGATTTCCCCTTTTCGTTGTTTCCAAAGGAGATTAAAATTCGGTATTTATTGTGGTTTATTTCCTCTTCATGATCCGTTACATCAGTTGTTTTAAAAATAAAATTAATTAAATCCAAAGCTGGCCCAGTCATGAAAGTAGTCACCAATGCCATAATAACCATCATTGTAAAAACTTCGGGAGTAAGCACCTTAAGTTCAAGTCCGATATTAAGAACGATTAACTCCATTAAGCCTCTTGTATTCATCAAGGCACCAATGATTAAACTGTTACGCCAGTTTTGCCCAACGAATTTTGCTGCCAAAGCGCTTCCGAAAAACTTGCCCACTACCGCCACCAATATGATAAAACCGGTCACTTTCCATAGATAAGGGTCGTTAATCAACCCTATTTCTGTTCTTAATCCCGTAAAAACAAAAAACAACGGAAGCAACAGTAAAACCGAAACATCTTCTACTTTTTCTATAAAAACGGTTCTGAACTTGGGAACATCGGGCATAATACTTCCCATCATAAAAGCACCAAACAGCGCATGAATTCCAACAAGCTCCGTAGCATAGGAAGAAACAATTAGCGTTAGAAAAAAGATAGCAACCACAGGTTTACTCAAGCTGTCTTTGCTCTCATATAAGTCCCCGATTCTTTTCAAAAAAGGTTTCACCAGAAAAATCATTAGGAGAACATAAAGTAAAGCCAACGAAATGATATAGAGTGAACTTACAAATGTTCCTGCCTTCACAATGGCAATTACTACGGCCAACAAACACCAAGCCGTGATATCATCGGCGGCGGCACACGTAATTACTATGGCTCCCAATTTGGTTTTGTGCATTCCTCTTTCTTGTACAATTCGTGCCAAAACAGGAAACGCCGTGATACTCATGGCAATTCCCATAAACAAACTAAAAGAAAGAAATTTAACACCCTCTGGAGCAAAACGGTTGTAAACAAAATAAGCCAATCCAATTCCTAAAGCAAACGGAATCACAATACTGGCATGGCTGATCACTATGGCTTCTTTCGCCCTGTTTTTCAATACTTTGATATCGAGCTCCATTCCTATAACGAACATAAAAAGTATCAACCCGATTTGGCTCAAAAATTTTAAATTCGGCAGAGATTCAACCGGAAATAAAGCAGCCGAGAATTCAGGAAAATAAAGCCCCAACAGCGATGGCCCTAAAGCAATACCGGCAATAATTTCTCCAATAACGGAAGGTTGCCCAATTTTTTTAAAAACCCATCCAAAAAGACGCGCCACAAGGATAACCATTATAATTTGAGCCAACAAAATTGCTAAAGGATCTTGTACATTATGAATCATCGAAGTTAGGAAATCCCCCCATGAATTGTTGCTTGCCACAGGATGAACAATGGTTTTTTTAACTTCAAGGTGCTTTCCCTCCCTTATAATCCAATATATTAACGCTGTAAAACCACCTGTAACTCCAAAATAAAACAATGTATTCCTGTACTTTTTCATACCTATAACAATGCGCCAATTAATTTTAAAAAACAAAGATGAGAAAAACAAATCTATTAATAATAAAACAAATATAAATAGTAACTAAAATTTAATCCTATCAATAGTATACACACAAAAAAAAACCACAAATCAAATGCCTAAAAATCAAAATAACTGTATGGGTTTATGTAAATTTGCCCCGTTAAAAATTTCAAAATGAAAAAATGGTTTAGTCTAGGATTTTGGGAATTAATCGCCCGAGTTGTTCTTAGAAATAAAATACTAATGTTATCGATAATTGCACTAATTACGATACTTCTGGCAATGCAATGGAAGAACATCCATTTTACCCATACCGAAGCCAATTTACTGCCCGCCGACAATATTGTCAATATTGAGTACAATGCCTTTCTGGATAAATTTGGAGAAGAGGGCAACCTGATTGTCATTGGAGTAAAAAACGATGCTATATTCACTCCGAAAGTTTATGCATCTTGGGTAAAACTAATGAACATGCTCAAATCAAATAAGGATGTCGATTTGGTTATTTCATTGAATGACCTGAAAAAACTGCAAAAAAACGAAGCACTTGAAAAATTCGAACTGGTTCCGTTTATTGATCAAAGCAAAACGCTGGACAAAGACTATCTTCAAAAAATAAAACACGAACTTTTTAACAAACTTCCTTTTTACGAAGGACTGCTTTTCAACAAAAGATCGGGAAGTATTCGCTCGGCTGTTTACCTCGACAAGAAAATCGTAAACACGCCCGAGAGAAAATATTTTGTACTCAACAAACTGATTCCTGCCATAAAAGTCTTCGAAGAAGAAACCGACATCAAACTTCGTGTTTCAGGGATGCCCTACATCCGAACCCTGAATGCACAAACCATACTAAAGGAAATTGGCCTTTTCATTGGAGCCGCATTATTTCTTACTTCTCTATTGTTCTTTTACTTTTTTAGAAGTTTTAGAGCCACGATGATTTCACTTTTTATTGTAATCATCAGTGTAATGTGGTCTTTTGGGATTTTGGGATTATTAAATTATGAAATTACGGTATTGACCGCCATGGTACCTACATTAATGATCGTTATCGGGATACCAAACTGTATTTTCCTGACCAACAAATACCATCAGGAATACAAGATTCACGGAAACAAAGCCAAAGCATTACAGCGCGTAACCACAAAAGTGGGAATGGCTACCTTGATGACCAACTTGACCACAGCGATTGGTTTTTTTACCTTTATTTCCTCAAATAACAAACTACTCATCGAGTTCGGAAATGTGACTTCCATCAATATCTTGATGCTTTTTATTCTATGTATTATTGCTATTCCAATTTTGCACAGTTATGCCCCTGCGCCAGTAGAAAGACATTTGGAGCATTTGGACAGAAATTCCATTAAGCGTTTCATGGATTGGATTCTCAGAAACGTAAAATACAACCGTTTCTCTATTTATGTGGTGGCTGTAACTCTTTTGGTCATAAGCATCATTGGTATCTTTCAAATGCGTATTTCCGGAAGTTTGATTGAAGACATGCCGAAAAAAGAACCATTTTTCAAGGACATTGTGTTTTTCGAAAAAGAATTTGACGGGGTAATGCCATTAGAAATAATGATCGACACCAAACGCAAAAAAGGAGTCATGAAACTGTCTACTTTGAAAAAAATGGATGAGCTTCAAAAAACAATAGAAGAAATTCCAGAGCTTTCAAAACCAATTTCGATTGTCAATTTGGTAAAATTCTCCAAACAAGCGTATTACAACGGAAATCCTGATTATTACGATTTGCCTACTTCTCAGGAGCAAGCTTTTATATTGTCTTATGCCAAAAATGCCACCAAGGATTCCAAAGAAAACTTGATGAAGAGTTATGTCGATGCTACAGGACAAGTGGCAAGAATCACCACGTTTATGCGTGACGAAAGCGGCAGCAGAATTCCTATTATTGAATCCGAAATCCGTAGAAAAGCAGACATACTTTTTCCACCCGACCAATACAATGTGATTATTACAGGAAAAGCATTGGTTTTTCAAAAAGGAACTGGATATTTACTTGACAACCTGCTTTCTTCTTTGATATTTGCCTTTTTCCTAACAGCGCTTTTGATAGCGTTTATGTTTCGTTCTTTCAAAATGGTACTGGTTTCGATAATACCAAACCTCTTACCATTATTACTGACTGCTGGACTCATGGGCTTTTTGGACATTCCATTAAAACCTTCAACGATTTTGGTTTTCGGTATTGCCTTCGGACTTTCGGTCGATGACACCGTTCGATTCTTGGCTCAATATCGAGAGGAACTAAAGAAAAACAATTGGAAGATCAAGAAATCAGTTTATGCTACCTTTAGCGAATCGGGTCTGAGTATGTTTTACACTTCTATTGTTTTGTTCTTCGGGTTTTCGGTATTTATGCTTTCGAGTTTTGGGGGAACCATTGCTCTTGGAGGTTTGATTTCACTGACTTTATTATTTGGGATGTTGTCCAATTTGATGTTGCTTCCAGCATTGGTGTTAACATTGAATAAAACTATTGCTAACGAACAGGAATTCATTGAACCTAAACTTGAAATCCTCGAATTCACCGACGAAGAAATTGATGATTTCGAGAAAAATTAGGAGCGATCCAGACAGCTATCAAACAATGTATTACGATTTCATGCTAGAATTTTGCTAAATCTATTTCTCGCAAAGACGCTAAGACGCAAAAAAATGGTTTTAAACTTTGCGACTTTGCGAAGCATAATTTTTTACAAAAAAAGCAATATAAAATGACGCATTACACTTGTCGTCTGATCATAAATCTAAAAAAAACAAAACACGAATTTGCACGAATTTACACGAATTCGTTCGTGAAATTATTACATAAACCACATTAACCGCTTCGATTCGTGTAAATTCGTGAAATTCGTGTTCAGATTTAATCTTTGCTATTTGTGTCTGTTAAGTAGGTTTTATATCTGTTTTAAAAAAAAGTCATTGTAGAAATCTGGAGCTTAACTTAATGGCATTGAAGCATCGGAAGCATTATACCTTTCAAAAGAAATAAATCAACCTTATAACTCGTAAACCTCCTAATTATCAAGAAAGCCTAGCCCTGATTACTTCACTTAATTTCTATTTTCATAGGAGTTCAGTGAACTACGTTTGCAGCGGCATACTTTTACTTTTTCCTTTAAAAAGTAAAAGATATAGCGGATAGCAGGAAATAGCTCCTGATTACTCCATTTCGCACCATTACAATTACAAACAAATCATTTATATTTGCATTTCGATTAAAACATTGATTTTTGTTTTAATCTAAAATCAGAACTCTAAAATCTAAAATTAAAATGAGACACACAAAAGTTAAAGACTTACTAAACAGTACAACGACGTTACAGGAAATCAATGCAAAAGGTTGGGTTAGAACTTTTAGAAATAATCAGTTTATTGCTTTAAATGATGGTTCTACCATTAATAATATACAATGTGTTGTCGATTTTGAGAATACTCCAGACGAAACTTTAAAGAGAATTACAACTGGTGCCGCGATTTCGGTAACCGGTAGTTTGGTTGAGAGCAAAGGAGCTGGACAAAAATATGAGATTCAGGTAAACAAACTGGAAATCCTTGGCGACTCGGATGCCGAGAAATTCCCGATGCAACCTAAAAAACATTCGTTGGAGTTCTTGCGTGAAAATGCGCATTTACGGGTGCGTACGAATGCTTTTGGAGCGATTATGAGAGTGCGTTCGGTTTTGTCTTATGCAGTTCATAGCTATTTCCAACAAAAAGGTTTTGTTTATGTAAATACGCCAATCATCACTGGATCGGATGCTGAAGGTGCGGGTGAAATGTTTAAAGTTACTGCTTTGCCATTTGACAACACGCCAAGAACCGAAGACGGTCAAGTAAACTACAAAGAAGACTTCTTTGGTAAAGAAACGAACCTTACCGTTTCTGGACAATTGGAAGGAGAAACTTTCGCCATGGCTTTGGGTCAGATTTATACTTTTGGGCCAACTTTTAGAGCTGAGAACTCAAACACTTCTCGCCATTTGGCTGAGTTTTGGATGATTGAACCAGAAGTGGCTTTCAATGATTTGAATGACAATATGGATCTTGCCGAAGATTTCATTAAATATGTAGTAAAATATGCAGTTGATCACTGTGGCGACGATTTAAAATTCCTAGAAGGTCGTTTGACTGAAGAAGAAAAATCAAAACCTCAGGCTGAAAGAAGCGAAATGCCTTTATTGGAAAAATTAGGTTTTGTAATGGAAAACAATTTCAAACGTGTTTCATACACCGAAGCAATTGATATTTTAAGAGATTCTACTCCAAACAAAAAGAAAAAATTCAACTATATTATTAACGAGTGGGGAGCTGATTTACAATCGGAACACGAGCGTTATTTGGTGGAGAAACACTTTAAATGTCCGGTAATCTTGTTTGATTATCCAGCAAATATCAAAGCTTTCTATATGCGTTTGAACGAAGACGGAAAAACAGTTCGTGCGATGGATATCCTTTTCCCTGGAATTGGAGAGATCGTAGGAGGTTCTCAAAGAGAGGAACGTTTTGATGTTTTGGTCGAAAAAATGAAAGCCTTAGGAATCGACGAAGAAGAATTGTGGTGGTACCTTGATACCAGACGTTTTGGATCGGCGGTTCACTCTGGTTTCGGACTTGGATTTGAAAGATTGGTGCTTTTTGTAACTGGAATGACGAATATTCGTGACGTAATTCCTTTCCCAAGAACACCAATGAATGCGGAGTTTTAGAAAATAGTATTGGGTTTAAAAGTTTAAAGTTGTTCAAAACGCTAACAATTTTAAACTTTTTAACCTTAAACTTTTTAAACATAATACAAATGCTAAAGCAATTTTTAAATTTAAAAATATCCCAGAAATTATCTCCTCAGCAAATTCAGCTGATGAAGTTAATTCAGTTGCCTACGCAAGCATTTGAACAACGATTGTTGGAAGAAATGAATGAGAATCCAGCATTAGAGACTGGAAAGGAAGAAGAAGACAATTACGAAAAGGACGAATTTGAAAATGAAGATTATGATGACTACGATGAATCTGAGGCTGACAGAGTAGATGCCGAAGACATCAACATAGACGAATACTTAAACAACGACGACACTCCAGATTATAAAACCCAAGTCAACAATTACAGTGATGATGATGACGATCGCGAAATTCCTTTTGCCGCTCCGGTAAGTTTCCACCAAGATTTAATCAATCAATTAAACACTTTTATTTTAAGTGATGAAGAACGCGATATCGCCGAATTCCTTGTGGGAAGCATCGATGACATGGGATACATTCGCAGAAGCATCCCAGACATGGTCGATGATATGGCATTTACCCAAGGTTTATATACCAGCGAAAAGGAAGTTGAAAGCATACTACAAATTATACATGAACTAGAACCAACGGGTGTAGGCGCACGTGATTTACAAGAGTGCTTACTATTGCAATTAAAGCACAAAACGCCAAGCGAATCCGTAGATTTGGCCACAGCAATTATCGAAAATCAATTTGACGCTTTTGCCAGAAAACATTACGATAAACTAATTCAAAAATTCAATATTTCTAATGAACAACTAAGGAATGCCGTTCATGAAATAGAAAGACTCAATCCCAAGCCCGGTGGATCATTTGCAGGAAACAATAAAATTACCGAAAATGTAGTGCCCGATTTTACCATTCGTATTGTTGATGGTGAACTGGAACTAACATTAAACGGCAGAAATGCCCCTGCCCTGCATGTTTCTAAAGATTATCAAGAAATGATGCAGACGTACAAAGAATCCCGTGACAAATCGAATTCACAAAAAGATGCCGTACAGTTTATCAAACAAAAACTGGATTCGGCAAAATGGTTTATTGATGCCATAAAACAACGTCAAGACACCTTATTTGTTACCATGAACGCCATTATGCACTACCAAGAAGATTATTTTCTTGAGGGAGATGAAACCAGAATAAAACCAATGATTTTAAAAGATATCGCCGATATGGTGGGTCTGGACATCTCGACCGTTTCTCGAGTTGCCAATAGCAAATATGTCGAAACGCCTTACGGCACGAAATTGATTAAGGAATTCTTCTCTGAAGCCATGAAAAACGATCAAGGTGAAGATGTTTCTACACTTGAAATCAAGAAAATTCTTCAAAACACGATTGAGGAGGAAGACAAACAAAAACCGCTTCCCGATGATCTTTTGGCTGAAATTCTAAAAGAGAAAGGGTATCCAATTGCCCGAAGAACAATTGCAAAATATCGAGAACAATTGGAAATTCCTGTTGCCAGAATGAGAAAAAAAATCTAAAAACAAAAGCCGATTGTCCATTGTAAATTTATAGTGCAATAAAGAAACAATCTTCAAATACACTTTTGATCTTGAAAAAAATACTTCCTATTTTCTCCTATGTTTTTCATCCGATTTTCATTCCGGTGATGGCTGCCTTTTTTTATTTTTTATTCCACTTTTCGAATTTCAGAATAGAAGAAATCTCATCTGTGTTATTACAAATAACCATAATTACAATAGTAGTTCCAACCGCTTTACTTTTAATAATGCGTTCTATGGGAATGGTTGATTCCTTTATGATTCCCAATGTTTCACAACGTAAGATCCCATTAATACTGCAAAGTTTTTTAATTATTCTGTTGATTCGAAAAAGCATAACAATAGAATCATACCCCGAACTTCATTTTTTCTTTTTAGGTGCTTTATCTAGCACCTTGATTGCACTCCTATTCTTGTTTGCCAACATAAAAGCCAGTTTGCACATGCTAGGAATATCCGCTTTAACCGCATTTGTTTTTGGATTAAACATACACCTCCAAGCAAACGCGACTTACCTAGTTCCACTTCTAGTTTTAATAACTGGTTTTGTGGCTTCCTCGCGTTTAGAAATGAATGCACATTCCCCAAAAGAGCTAGTTATTGGCCTTTTGATAGGAAACATTCCGCAGTTGCTTCTACTTTTTTTATGGTTATAAAATGTAGAACATGACTCCTATACTCAATGTATTGATTTCTATAGGTTCATTATTGATTTTTGCCGAGGATTTAAAAAGACTGTTAAAGCCATAATAGGCATAAAAATTTAAAGTATTGTAGCCTGTTGAAAGATAGGCCCCGTAAAGAAGATTATCAAAATCTTTATTGTTTTTAATGATCGTTTTGGCTTGATCAACCACATAAACCGATTTATCAACCAGCAAATAACTGAATTTAAATCCTCCATAAATTCTCCAAAACTTATGCGTTTCCGGAGTCGAATTCCGCCACCTAAATTCTATCGGAACTTCAACAAATAATTGTTCGAATTTGTTTTTGTTATAATCTACACCAGATGGAATAATTGTATAAACTGGAGATTGACTCGTGCCTGTAATGGCCAAGTTTTGATAATAATTATTATACGCAAATCCTATTCCTGGCGCTATTGCTATCCTTCTGCTTTTATTTACGGGTATATCCCGAAGAAAACCAATTGAAAGACCCGCAGAAATCTTACTTTGTGACAAACCCGCAGGCTTTTTTATCATCGAATTATAAATAATTCCAAAATAGAATTGATCTTCCCTATATAAAGAATCAATTTTAACACGCATCGTATCTATTGAAACCTTTGCTTCTTGAGAAAAAACGGCCAAACCCGATAAAAAAAGAAAACAACTAAGAAATAATCGCATATTGGATTTTGGATTTAAAGATTGTTTGAGTCTTGCTTTACAGCTATTCAAATTAAACAATACAAATATAGGATTTTGACGGTTTTCTTAGACGAATAGTTCACAAATAATGATTGCATTGCTGCTCACTTCTAAAATTAAATAACACGCTTAAAACAAAACATTTTTAAACAAAAAATAACCCACTAAAAACTTAGTGGGTTATTTTTATTTTGCAGAGAGGATGGGATTCGAACCCACGATATAGTTACCCATATACTAGCTTTCCAGGCTAGCTCCTTCAACCACTCGGACACCTCTCTATTTTATTTTGGTCTGCAAAGAACACTAAAAAAAATGAATTTTGAAAGTAAAAAAATCAATATTATTGCATTTCGCCTCTTAATGAAGTTTCGAATACATTTTTGAAGTCATCTTGTGCTATATTTTGTCCCAATAAATACATTAATTTTGTAATCGCGGCTTCAGTAGTGATGTCTTTCCCGGAAATAATTCCTAGATTTTTCATCGAAGTACTGGTTTCGTATTGCCCCATACTCACACTTCCAATGGCACATTGGGTCACATTAACAATGTGTAATCCTCTTTCTGTTGCTTTTCGCAAAAGCGTTAAAAACCATTCTTCCGTTGGTGCATTTCCTGCTCCGTAGGTTTCAAGTACAATTCCTTTGAGATTGGCAATATCAAAAATGGCAGATAAAACAGTTTCACTTATTCCCGGAAACATTTTTATGATTGCCACATTATTATCCAAATGGGAATGAACTTTTAATTGTGTTGCTGCATTTATAGGCAAAAACAATTCAGAGTTGACTTTCAAATGCACACCGGATTCGACCAAAAATGGATAGTTTGGTGAAATAAAGGCTCTAAAATGTTCTGCATTTATCTTGGTCGATCGATTACCACGATATAATTTATATTCAAAATAAAGGCAAACTTCCTTAATCAAGGGTTGACCGTTTTCCTGTAATGACGCAATTTGAATAGCGGTAATTAAATTTTCTTTGGCGTCAGTCCTTAAATCCCCAATAGGCAATTGAGATCCAGTGAAAATCACTGGTTTCGAAAGATTTTCGAGCATAAAACTCAATGCCGAAGCTGAATATGACATCGTATCTGAACCATGAAGCACCACAAATCCATCAAAACTATCATACTTACCCTCAATTGTACGGGCAATTTCGGTCCAATTCTCAGGGTTCATATTCGAAGAATCAATTGGCGTCTCGAAAGAAAAAGTTTCTATCTCACAATCCAACAACTTTAATTCGGGAATACTATGAAGTAGTTTACTGAAATTAAAAGCCTTAAGGGCTCCTGTTTCAAAATCCTTTCTCATACCAATGGTTCCACCGGTATATATTAAAAGAATTCTAGGTTTAGATGACATCCGTGTATTTTAATTTATTGACAACCGGATTAGCATACATTGCCAAAAACCCTTGTTTTGCCACCGGATGTTCGTGATCAATTCTCATTTCTAATCGTCGTTCAAAAACACATCTTTCATTATCAGTATACAAATGAGCAAATGTTTTGGAATTATTCAAAATATCATAAGCGATATAATTGGTGGTCCAAAGCTTATAGTTACTCAAAATAGAATCGTCAATTACCTGTGCCAAAGCTTGTATTTGCTTATTCGAAGTGTCAAAATTCGCTTTAATATCATCAATCTCGGTATCAAGAACATCGCCAATATGGATATGAATTCTTTTCTTTTGACCAATAATTCCGCTTAATAAAGTCTTGAAATCCTCATTTTTTTCCTTAATGTAAATCTCATTATTGGCTTCAGCCATTAATTGCGGCATTTTTAAAGCATCCGTTGGATCATATTCGTACGAAATAGAGACTGGAACGATTTTTATTTTCTTGAAGTAATCCATTAAAACAGGTTCGTCAGATCCCATGGCTATCATTTTCAAAACACCAGGATTCGTTTCGTCATTGCCATCTTTAGTTCTTCCTTCTCGTTGTGCAATCCAAACCGAACGGTTTTCATGCAATAACAATTGCGCCATATACTCGGCTAACAACTTTGAACTCAATAACATTTCTCGTGGTGTCAAACCTCGTTGCACCAAAAAATTCCTGTTTAATTTGGCTAAGGTTTTCAAAAATGACTTTTTTACTAAATTGTCACCAATGGCTGATGAAGTCATATCTAATCCATGTTCGAATAAACAAGCATTTAGAAATGTAGTATCTAAAACAATATCGCGATGATTCGAAATATATAAATAAGCGGTATTTTTTTCTAACTTTTCAAAACCGGAAGTGGTTAAGCCTTCGGAACTTTTCTCCAGCACTTGTTGAACCCCGTGATAAATAAAATTACATTGGAAATCACGTATAGAATGTGTTTTCTTGAGTTGTTCTTTCCAAATTTCATCGTCAACCCCTGGAAAACAAAAGTTCATCAATGCTTTCATCATGGGATGATCAATAACTTTTATTATTCCTTCGTTTATTTCGGAATCATAAAATGGCCGAATTGCGTCAAATTTATTCATTTTTGGATATCAATTTAGTTGGGCAAAAGAACAAAAAAAATATTAAAGTTCGGTAAATTCTCTTTCAAATCCCAAAAATTACTTTAGAATTCTCGGTTGTAATCCTCGCAATCTCATTTGCCGAAAGGCCATAAATCTGACTTAACTTATCGACAATATTTATCAAATAGCCGCTTTCATTGCGCTTACCTCTATATGGAATCGGAGCTAAATAAGGCGAATCAGTTTCTAAAACGATATGGACTAAATCGATTTCGTTTAAGAATTGGTCTATTTTTCCGTTCTTGAAAGTCACCACTCCTCCTATTCCTAGTTTCATATTATAGGAAATAGCCCGCAAAGCTTGTTCGTGCGTTCCCGAAAAACAATGAAAGATTCCAAATAATTCAGGAGACTTTTCTTCTTCCAAAATTTCAAATATTTCATCGAATGCTTCTCGACAATGAATAACGATAGGTAATTTGTACTTTTTCGCCAACTGAATTTGCTTTCTAAAAACAATTTGCTGCTCAAGCAAATGCGTTTTGTCCCAATACAAATCAATCCCAATTTCTCCAATAGCCACAAATTTTCTTTTCGCCAATTCATCTTCCACGTGTTGCAATTCATCCTTATAATTATCTTTGACATAAGTAGGATGCAAACCCATCATCAAGAACACATTATTCGGATAATCCCGTTCCAAATCATACATTCTTTGCGTACAGGAAGAATCTATTGCAGGAATAAAAAAACGAGAAACTCCATTATTGATGGCACGTTGTATCATTTCGTCCCTATCTTGATCAAATTCCTCCGAATATAAATGGGTATGCGTATCTGTAATAATTATATTTGTTTCCAAGTGTAAAATTTAATACTGTAAAATTACAAGAATAAAAGGAGTTCAGAAAATGGTTTTGTAAAGATTACTTGAATTTAACACCTTTAGCAATTCTATTTTAGCCTATTATTTTTTTATATAAAACGATATAACAATCAAGTTGCAAATATCTACCTCAACGACTAAAAAAAATTGAAGTATAAAATGACTAAAACTACAACTAATCTTATTTTTATTAAAGATAAAACACAGCAACACATAACCAAATGAAAAACTTACACGAAAAACTAAAGAAGGAAGATTATAAAAAAGTCAAGTTTAAAATTACCAAAACGCAGCACCTTTTGATAAAAGCAAAAATCAATGGTGTAAAAGGGAATTTTATACTGGACACGGGTGCTTCGAACAGTTGTGTAGGATTTGAAAGTGTCGAATATTTTTTATTGGAAGCCAAAAAATCAAAAACCAAAGCTTCGGGTGCGGGAGCAACGGGTATGCTGACACAAATGTCCTCGAAAAACCAGCTCCAATTGGGAAAATGGGAAAAAAACAAATTGGATCTCGTCATCTTTGATTTATCCCACGTTAATGAAGCTTTAAATCATTATAAAGTAAAATCCGTACATGGCATCATTGGCGCCGATGTTTTGATGAAGGGTAAAGGGATAATTGATTACTTCAATCATTGTTTGTATTTGAAATAATTTCTGACTTTAATTTTTTATATTTGTTTTTTTTAAATATTTTTTAACAAATATATACTTATGAAGAAAACTTTACTTTGTTTATTTCTTCTATCGACCTTTACTTTCTATTCACAAGTTGCCAATATGGTTCACTGCGCTGGTGACACCGCTTTTAATTTAACCTATCAATACTCCGCTTTGATTGGTAATTTAAACCCTGCCGAGACAACAGTAAGTTACCATCTTACGCTTGACGATGCTACCAATGGAGTAAATACTATTTCGAATCCAACCAATTTCATTAGTACTATTGCTTCGCAAATTATTTACGCAAGAATTAATCATCTTGGAACTATTACAACGAATTATTTTAATTTGATTGTGAATCCGACTTTTGTAGTAACCGCAATGATCTCAAAGCCTATAGATTGCATGAGCAATGCGATATTAACTGTTACTGTAACTGGCGGACAGGCACCTTATACCTATGCGATCAACAATGGACCATATTCTAATAGTGCATCTTCTTCCATCATTACCATTTCAAATTTAGTGGCCGGAACATATACCATTGTTGTAAAAGACGCCATCGGATGTATTAATAGCAATTTTATAGTTATCTCTCCATTAGTTCCATTAAGTGCCACATTTACAAAGACTGACGTACATTGTAATGGAAATAATGACGGCTCCATTACTGTTAATGCGACAGGAGGGCAAGCTCCTTATGTTTACTCACTTGATAACGGAATGACTTATGTCTCTACTAATGTTTTTACAAATTTGACAACTGGAACATACAATATAACCGTAAAAGATGCTTTGAACTGTACATCATCCATGGTTGCAACAATTATGGAACCAGCTGCTTTGACAGCAACAACGGTCCTAACAAAACCGATAGATTGTATCGGCAATGCTACTGTAACTGCTGCTGCAACTGGTGGACAGGCGCCTTATACTTATTCCATCAACAATAGCCCTTATTCTTCTAGTACTATCTTTTCAAATTTGGTTGCCGGAACATATTCCATCACTGTAAAAGACGCAAATGGCTGCGTAACCTTAAATTCTGTTGTTATATCTCCATTAGTGTCACTAATTGCAACAATTATAAAGACTGACATACATTGTAATGGAAACAATGATGGTTCCATTACTGTCAATGCTACAGGAGGACAAGCTCCGTATGTTTACTCACTTGACGGCGTAACTTATGTTTCTTCTCCTGTTTTTACAAATTTGACAACTGGAACATACAACATAACCGTAAAAGATGCTTTGAACTGTACATCATCCATGGTTGCAACAATTGTGGAACCAGCTGCTTTGTCAGCAACAACCGTCATAACAAAACCGATAGATTGTATCAGCAATGCTACTGCAACTGTTGCAACAACTGGTGGACAGGCGCCTTATACTTATTCCATCAACAATAGCCCTTATTCTTCTAGTACTATCTTTTCAAATTTGGTTGCCGGAGTATATTCCATTACTGTAAAAGATGCAATCGGCTGCATTACAACCAATTCCGTAGTTATTTCTCCATTAGTAACATTACGCGCAACAATTATAAAGACTGACGTACATTGTAATGGGAACAATGATGGTACAATTACTGTTAACGCCACTGGAGGACAACCCCCTTACATCTACAGTCTTGAAAACAATGTTGGAATCCCAATAACAGGTAATCAATCTACCAATGTTTTTAGTGGTTTATCCGCAGGATCTTATGGCGTAAAAGTTGCTGATGCGAATGGCTGTCTTATACTACAAACCGGAATAAATATCCTTGAGCCTACACCTATTGTGGCAAATTTCTCGATTACTCCAATTACCTGTAATAATGATAAAGGAACTTTAACTGTTTCAGCAATTGGAGGTACAACCCCATATCAATATTCATTAGATAACGGAATTACTTATGTGGCCACAGATGTATTTTCTAATGTAGTTTCTGGAACTTATACAATAGTTGTTCGAGACGCCCATAATTGTACATTTTCGCTTACTGCTACTGTAACTCCAGTAAGTTATCCAACACCGATAGCAGTTGTTTCTAAACCAACCTGCAATGGTGACAATAATGGTTCAATAACAGTCACAACAATTGGAGGACAAGCTCCATATCAATATTCATCAAATGGTAGTACCTTCCAAACTAGCAATACTATCAATAATTTATATGCTGGGGTTCATACTATACAAGTAATCGATTTCAATAGTTGTACCTCAATTATATCGATAGTAATGACAGAACCGGCACCCTTATCTGCAATTGCAACTACTAGTAATCAAACTGTAACTATTAATGCAACTGGCGGGTCAGCCGAATATGATTATTCTTTGAATGGAGCTACTTATCAGGCAAGTAATGTTTTTACAAACGTTACTTATGGAAATTCTCAAGTATTTGTTAAAGATACAAATGGATGTATATTTATGACGAATACGCTTGTAAATCCCCCTGCCCCGTTAATAAATGGCAGCAATATTATCAATCAAAACTTTACGCAGGGGCAAACCCTTGCAGACTTAATAGTTCCAGGCGAAAACATTAAATGGTATAGCAATTCAAATGCTACAACAACAAAAAAATCGAAGAAAACAGCCGAAACCCCTTTACCATTATCAACTGTTTTGGTAAATAACACCACGTATTATGCTTCACAAACCATAAACGGAATTGAAAGTACCGAAAGACTAGCTGTAACTGTAAAACTAGGAGCTTTAGGAACGAATGATTTCGTTATAAAAGATTTTACATTCTATCCAAATCCCGTGAAAAACATTTTTACAATTTCGAATACTTCCATTATTGATGAAGTTAGTCTAATCTCTATAAAAGGAGAAACGCTATTGACTAAGCAAATAAACAATCTGCGTTCCGAAATTGATTTATCTAATTTTTCAAAAGGCGTTTATTTTCTAAAAGTAAAATCCGAAGGAACAGAAAAGACGGTGAAGCTTCTAAAAGAATAACCGTAATTTCCATTAACAAAAAAATCCGTTTAGAAAACTAAACGGATTTTTTTTATTTATGAATTTGAATATTACAATTCAAATGCTTTTTTAGGATTGTTATCGCACAATAACTCTACTGGGTTTTCTAAAGCTTCTTTTACAGCAACCAAGAAACCTACAGACTCACGACCATCGATAATTCTATGGTCATAAGAAAGCGCCACATACATCATTGGGTGAATTTCCACTTTTCCGTTTACAGCAATAGGACGCTCGATAATGTTGTGCATTCCAAGAATTCCAGATTGAGGAGGGTTGATAATTGGCGTACTCAACATACTTCCAAAAACACCACCATTTGTGATTGTAAAAGTTCCTCCAGTCATATCATCAACTGTGATTTGTCCGTCACGCGCTTTGATAGCCAATCGTTTGATATCTGCTTCAACTCCACGGAAAGTCAAGTTTTCGGCATTACGAACAACAGGAACCATAAGTCCTTTTGGTCCAGAAACTGCAATGGAAATATCGCAAAAATCAAAAGCAATTTTATAATCACCGTCCATCATAGAGTTTACGTCTGGATATAATTGTAAAGCTCTTGTAACGGCTTTGGTAAAAAATGACATATATCCTAAACTTACTCCACCATGTTTCGCTTTGAACGCATCTTTGTATTCATTACGCAACGTGTTGATTGGCGTCATGTTTACTTCATTGAAAGTGGTTAACATGGCCGTTTCGTTTTTGGCAGCAACCAATCTTTCGGCTACTTTACGACGCAACATTGATAGTTTTGTTCTTTCGGTACCACGAGATCCACCGGTAGGAGTTCCCATAGACGGAACAGCATTTACTGCATCATCCTTTGTGATTCTTCCTGCTTTACCAGTTCCTGTAACCGCAGCTGGCGCAATGTTTTTCTCGTCCAATATTTTTTTAGCCGCTGGAGATGGTGTTCCCGCTGCGTAAGAAGCAGCAACTGGTGCGGCTTTTGGCGCTTCGGCTTTTACTTCTGCTTTTGGAGCTTCGGCAACTTTTGCAACCTCAACAGCTGGCGCTGAACCAGATGGTTTTACGCCATCAGTATCAATAAGGCAAACTACCGCCCCTACTGCAACTGCATCACCTTCTTCTGCTTTTAGCGTAATGATTCCGCTTACTTCTGCCGGCAATTCAAGAGTTGCTTTATCTGAATCAACCTCAGCAATAGCTTGGTCTTTCTCTACATAGTCTCCGTCTTTTACTAACCAAGTTGCAATTTCTACTTCTTTGATTGATTCCCCTGGTGATGGGACTTTCATTTCTAAAATCATGTCTTATTCTTTTAAATTATGAATTTTAAATTTTAAATTGCTCTAAAAACAACTTCTGTTTATTGTAATTGTATTCTTTTTAGCCCCGATAGTCGAATTGCTCTCACAATTACCTTTTTTTGAGGCGATTTTTCTTCGCCTCAAAAAAAGATAAAGCGGATAGCGGGAAATAGCTCCTTATACTATCTAAACAAATTCTTGTCAAATACCATTTTAATCGCATCGGCTTGACGGCGTTTTGCTCTGGTATAACTTCCTGAAGCTGGTGCTGCATATGCTTTCAATGAAGCCAATCTCCATTTTATGAAATCGAAATTCATCAACATATAGCTGTAAGCTCCCATGTTTTTCGGCTCTTCTTGTGCCCAAACATAATCATCAACATTTGGATATTGTGCTATAATTGCTTTTAATTTCTCCACCGGCAGTGGGAACAATTGTTCGATACGAACAACTGCTACATCTTTACGACCGTTATTTTCTCTCTCGGCTGTGATATCGTAATAGAATTTACCGGTACAGAAAACTAGACTTTTCACCTCGGCTTTATTTACGGTAACGTCATCAAACGTTTCTTGGAAACTTCCTGTTTCAAAATCTTCGATTGGAGAAACTACTCTTGGATCACGCAACAAACTCTTTGGTGTAAACACTACAAGCGGTTTACGGAAAGTTGTTTTCATTTGTCTTCTCAACAAGTGATAGAAGTTGGCTGGTGTAGTACAATCGGCAACAAACATGTTTTGTCTGGCGCAAAGTTGTAAATAACGCTCCATTCTTGCAGAAGAGTGCTCCGCTCCTTGCCCTTCATATCCGTGAGGCAACAATAAAACAATTCCGTTTTGATTGTTCCATTTGTCTTCTCCACAAGAAATGTATTGGTCGATCATAATTTGGGCTCCATTACTGAAATCTCCAAATTGCGCTTCCCAAATGGTTAATGTATTTGGGTTTGCCAAAGCATATCCATAATCAAAACCAAGAACTCCGTATTCGGATAAATGGGAGTTAAAAATATTAAAATTACCAGTTTTACCGTCTAGGTTTCTAAGTAAAACCACTTCTTCTTCAGAATCTTCAACCTTAACAACGGCATGACGGTGCGAGAATGTCCCACGCTCCACATCTTGTCCCGAGATACGGACATCATATCCTTCTTTAAGCAAAGAACCATAAGCCAAATGTTCGGCCATAGCCCAATCCAGTTTATTGGTTTCGAAAAACATTGTTTTTCTGTCGTTGATTAGTTTTTGGATTTTGCTGATAAACTTTTTATCTGCCGGTAAATTACAAATAGCATTTGCCACTTCCGTCAGTCCTTCTTTTGGGTAAGAAGTATCAACGTTTTCAAGCATTTTTTTATCATTTACTTGCTTGAATCCATCCCATTCATTTTTCATAAATGGTGTGATAATAGTCAAATCTTTTTTACGGGATGCTTCTAAATTTACTTCCAATCCAGATTTGTATTCTTTTTCCAGTCCGTTTACATAACTGGCATCAATTACTCCATCAGCCAATAATTTTTCGGCATAAATGTCTCTTGGGTTTTGATGTTTTGCTATAATTTTATACAATACTGGTTGTGTAAAACGAGGTTCATCACCTTCGTTATGACCGTATTTTCTATATCCCAATAAATCTATAAATACGTCACGTCCAAATTGCATTCTGAAATCCAATGCAAATGACATGGCGTGTACTACCGCTTCTGCATCATCTGCATTGACATGCAACACAGGCGAAAGTGTTACTTTGGCCACATCTGTACAGTAAGTAGAAGAACGAGCATCTAGGTAATTGGTGGTAAAACCGACTTGATTATTGATGACAATATGTATGGTTCCACCCGTTTTGTATCCATCCAACTGTGCCATTTGCACAATTTCATAAAGAATACCTTGACCTGCGATAGCGGCATCTCCGTGAACGGCGATTGGCAATACTTTAGAAAAATCGTTTGGAAAATATTTGTCTTGTTTTGCTCTTGTGATTCCTTCGATAACCGCACCAACTGTTTCAAGATGCGAAGGATTTGGAGCTAAATTGATATTGATTTTTTTTCCGGTTCTTGTCACTTTATCGGCGGTAAGACCTAAATGGTATTTTACATCCCCATCAAAATATTCTTGATCGTAATCTTTTCCGTCAAATTCACCAAAAATGTCTTGGGTTGATTTGCCAAAAATATTGGCCAATACATTCAAACGACCACGATGTGCCATTCCCATTACAAATTGTTCAACACCTTTCTCCGCCGCTTTTTCGATTAAAGCATCAAGAGCTGGAATTACCGATTCTCCACCCTCAAGAGAAAAACGTTTTTGACCTACATATTTAGTATGCAAAAAGTTCTCGAAAGAAACCGCTTGGTTTAATTTATTTAAAATTGCTTTCTTTTCATCCGAAGAGAAAGTTGGTTGGTTGTCATTTATACCCAATTTATTCTGAATCCATTCCACCACTTCCGGCTTACGAATGTACATGTATTCCACCCCAATATGTTGACAATAGATAGTTTCCAAGTGCCCTATGATTTCTCTAAGTGTACATGGCGCATACTTAAGCACTTTTGCCGCATCAAAGACAATATCCAAATCGGAAGCACTTAGTCCAAAATTTTCAATGGCTAATGTAGGAGACGAAACCCTTCTATCTCTTACCGGATTTGTTTTTGTAAACAAATGACCTCGAGAACGATATCCATCAATTAATTTTAAAACGTTGAATTCTTTTTGAAGTTTATCTGAAATTGGAGCACATTCCATTGCAGTAACAGGTGCGTTTGCAATAACTGTAACTGGATTTTCGTCATTATAAGTTGTCATTCCAAAGTCAAAACCTTGAAAAAAACTTCTCCAACTAGGCTCTACGCTATCTGGATTTTCTAAATATTGATCGTATAATTGAGCGAAAAACTCTGTATGTGCTGCGTTTAAAAATGAAAATCTATCCATAATGGTATTGAATATACTTTTTGTTAAAATAGTTTGGCAAAAATACAATAATCAATTTTATATAAATCTTTTTTTTAGCTACATTTACGTAAAAATTTGTTAAAAAATCATCCTTAATATGGGAAAATTCTCGTTTTTGAATCTTTCAAAATGTATTTTGATTGCAATTGCACTGTTCTTTTGCGATAACGTAATAGCTCAATACCAAACGGCCCCACAATCCAGAAGTCCATTTTGGGAAAAAGTACAATATGGTGGTGGTATTGGGATGAGTTTTGGGAGTGGCTATACTGACATTTCATTAGCACCGAGTGCCATTTACAACGTAAACCCCTATTTAGCAACTGGATTGGCTTTACAATTCAGTTACGTTTCTTCAAAAGGATATTATGATTCTGCTATTTATGGTGCGAGTATTATCACCTTAATAAATCCCATTCCACAAATTCAGTTTTCGATAAATTTAAATGAATCGAGAGTGAATAATAACTACCAGCTTATTGGCGGCAGCGGTAGTGTCTCAGAAGATTTTTGGAACACTGCTTTATTTCTCGGAGCGGGTTACAGAACTGGGAATGTAACTGTGGGACTTAATTACAATGTCCTGTTTAATGAAAATGACAATGTATATAGTGACGCGGTAATGCCTTTTGTAAGAGCCTATTTTTAATAAAAACACTCCCTATTTCATTACACCTGTCAGGCTTTTAAAACCTGACAGGTGTAATGAAATAAAAGTACTTAACGGTATTTATTTCTAAACCAAACCTTCTGCCATTCTCTTTTTAGAATCAAGAAGGCCACTTGCTCGGCCAGAATCACTAGGTCCGAACCGTCCAGTTTTTTTATCTCTTCTTCCGAGACATCAATTATATAAAGTAAATTGAGGTACTCAGCAAATTTGTATTGAATGAGTCGGTAAATTTTATCGTGCAATTGCAATTTTAATTCCTCCGGCAAAAGATTTAAAGAAAAATCCACTGCTTCATTGGCCAAATTAAAATCCTTGTTCATTTGGGTAATTAGCTTGATATAAAGCACCTCTCTTTCAGCTTCTTGGAGTAATAAATCAGTATTTTGTGGTGCTATAAACATGGAGATTTTAGATTGAAGATTTTAGATTGAAGATTTTAGATTGCAGACTTTAGATTGGCCAACTAACAATTTTAGATTTCACAAACTTAATGACAATTTCAAAAACTAGAGAAAAGCCACTCGACTTCGCTCGAGGTGACAACTGAACACTGAAACTGAACACTGAAACTGAATACTGAATACTGAATACTGAACACTAAACATTTCTTCCCATCAGGTTTTCCCCGAAAGTTCTTAACATGGATTTTTTGTCGCCACTGATATCCATTTTTTCTAAGGTATCAAACGCTTTAAATGTATATTCTTTAATCGCTTGCTGAGTAGCAGTTGAAGCTCCGGTTGTATTGAAAATTACCTTTACTTCATTTATCTTCGATTCGTTATCATTAGAATGAACTGCAAAAAGATCTTCTAATTTTCGTGCTTGTTCTTCATTCGAAAACTCAATTGCTTTTAAGTACAGATAGGTTTTTTTGTTTTCGATAATATCACCGCCAACTTGTTTCCCGAAGGTTTCCGGGTCGCCAAAAGCATCGAGATAATCATCCTGCAACTGAAAAGCGAGTCCTAAATTTAAACCAAAATCATAAATTAAATCGGCATTTTCTGGAGAAGTTTCCGCAATAATGGCACCCATTTTCATGGCAGCAGCTACCAGAACGGCTGTTTTGTACTCAATCATTTTAAGATATTCCACAATGGTAACGTCTTTGCGGGTTTCAAAATCAACATCCCATTGCTGGCCTTCGCAAACTTCAAGCGCGGTTTTGCTAAATAGCTTGGCCAAATCCCTAAATACGGATGGTTCGTATTGTTCAAAATATTGGTAGGCTAAAATAAGCATCGCGTCACCGGACAAAATTCCAGTATTAATATTCCATTTTTCATGCACGGTTGACGAACCTCTTCTTAGCGGCGCATCATCCATTATATCATCATGCACCAAAGAGAAATTATGAAACACCTCTACCGCCATAGCAGCCGGAAGTGCCATTTTATAATTGGCATCAAAAACCTCGGCAGTCATCAAAGTCAACACAGGTCGCATTCTTTTTCCTCCCAAACTTAAAATATAATCTATAGGTTCATATAGGTTTTTTGGCTCTTTATTTATCGTTTGATTTTCTAAATAAGTGATAAAAAAATCTTGATACTGATGAATGGCGTGCATAAAATAAGGTTCTGGTTTTTTCGAAAGTCCAAAGGTACAATTCAAATTTTGAATATTGGATTGTAAAATCGAGCTAATTTCCATCGATAGTTTTTGTCTATAAAAATATTTTAAAAAAACATTGGAAACTTTGTTGGTGTTTAAAGTTTCCTTTATATATTTGCCTCACTAAATTTTCACAAACAAAACTTAAAGTATTCACAATACTAAAAATAATAACCATGGAAAATGAATGGGCAATTGATTCGAATGAATCAGACGTTTTAATAAAAACCAGACATACTCTTATAGACTATATGTCGGGCGACAAAAATAATTTCAAAGGGCATGTAGCGATTCAGGATAATGAACTGGAAGATGCTTCGATTGAATTTTCATTGAATGTAAACAACAAGGACACAAAATTGAAACAAAAGAATTCCGACTTAAAGCTGATCGATTTTTTTGAAAATGACGAGTCTCCGGTAATACAGTTTAAGTCTACCTCGTTCCAAAAAATAAATAAGAACCTTAATTTTTTAAAAGGGAACTTAACCATCAAAAACATTACAAAAGTGGTGGAACTAGATGCCGAATTTATCGGAATCAACATCCTAAATGGCGTTCGTAAAGCTTCTTTTGAAGTCATTGGAAACATCAATCGCAAAGATTTTGGTCTTACCTACAATACTTTTTCAAATCATGGTGGATATGCCGCAGGTTCAGACATAAAACTCATAGCCAATTTGGAATTTACCCACAACTAAAAATATTTGGAAACGTATTTAGAATTACAAGTTTCCTTTTTATATTTACATCAATATATTAACTAACAACAAGTTATAACACAAAATGAAAGATAAGATTATATCAAAAGCTAGTGATTTGTTTTTAAAACTCGGTTTTAAAAGCGTCACTATGGATGATATTGCAGGGGAAATGTGTATTTCAAAAAAAACGATCTACAAATACTTTTGCAATAAAGAAGTACTGATTGAAGAAAGCACCGAAATGGTCCATAAAACTGTTCATGCAGTTATAGACACTACGGTTGCCAAAAACTACAATGCGATAAAAGAAAATTTTGAGATTCGAAAAATGTTCAAGGAAATGTTTCAAGCTACGGACACTTCTCCATTATACCAATTAAAAAAACATTATCCCGAAATATATCAAAAGGTAATGAATCGAGAATTGAACGAATGTAACCTGTGTTTTAAACAAAATATAATAAAAGGAATTGAACAGGAATTATACCGAAAAGATTTCGATGTAGATATTTATGTAAAATTCTATTACACCCTCATTTTCAGCATCAAAGAGAACACAGTTTCCGAAAAAGAAGCAACAAAACTAGAACTGGAAGCTCTGGAGTATCACACTAGGGCAATGGCAACACCAAAAGGACTTGCCGAACTTGAAAAACAAATACTAAACGCTACTATATAATGAAGAAATTACTTTTTTTAACCTTTATGCTTTTTGCGTTGAGCGCAAATTCACAGCAAACAAAGCAGAGTTATACTTTTACATTACAACAGGCAATAGCTCATGCACTTGAATACAATTACTCAGTTATCAACTCGGGTCGTGATATTGAAGCCGCCAAAGAAAAAAAATGGGAAACCACCGCAATGGGATTACCTCAAATTGACGCTGGAGTGGATTTTACCGATAATTTTGTATTACAAAAATCGGTTGTTCCAGCAGAATTCTTTGGAGGAACTCCAGGAGAATATGCCGAAGTGGCCTTTGGAACCAAATACAATATGGTCGCTCGCTCTACTTTGAGCCAACTTATTTTTGACGGGTCCTATATTGTGGCACTTCAAGCCTCCAAAACCTATTTGAAGTATTACGAAAACGCTAAGCAAAGAACCGATATTGACATCAAGGAAATGGTCATTAACTCCTACGGAAATGTTTTATTGGCCCAAGAAAACATAGCCATTCTAGAGAAAAACATTGCTTCACTTCAAAAAACATTGAATGATACTAAAGCCATTTACAAAAACGGTTTAATTGAAGAAGAAAGCGTAGAGCAACTGGAAATTACCCTTGCTTCACTGGAAAGTACCTTAAACTACAACAAACGTTTACTGGATATTACCTATAAAATGTTGAAGATTAACCTCGGTATTGAAATCACGGACCAATTAACTTTAACAGACAAACTGGAAAATTTGACAATCCAGAATATGGATCTTGCCTTTACTGCAAATGAGTTTAATGTAAATGACAACATAAACCATAAAATAGCAACAAATTTTGAAGAACAAAGAACCTTAGAATACAAACTTCAAAGAAGTAAAGCTTTGCCTTCGTTATCCGCAAAAGTCAATTTTGGATACACCGCTTTTAAAGATCAGTTTGATTTTTTTACCCAAAATCAAAACTGGTTTAATTATTCCAATGTTGGACTTAGCTTAAATGTTCCTATATTTAGTAGTTTGGCCAGAAGTTCCAGAACGCAACAGGCTAAAATTGCCATAGATCAAGCCAAAACTCAGCTAAGCGAAACCGAACAAAAATTAAAACTGCAATATGCTACCGCAAAAAGCGAATACGAATACAGTATCGCCGATTACGAAACCGCAAAAAACAATTTAAATCTGGCAGAAAGAATAGAGAAAAAACAGCAAATTAAATTTACCGAAGGACTCTCTACCAGTTTTGATTTTAATGATGCGCAACGTCAATTGTACACCGCTCAACAAAAATACTTGCAAACTATGGTAACCATTATAAACAAAAAAGCCAGCTTAGAAAAAATCATCACTAAATAATAATTTTCAATAAATAAAACCCATATGAAAAAAATAATAATCCTAATCACACTTTCGATTGTATTGATTGCCTGCAATTCATCAGAAAAAAGCCAATCCATCGACGCACTTATTGCATCAAAAGATGTAAAAGCGATAGCTGCAAAAAAGGCAGAACTACAATTGCAGCTTACCCAACTTGATGACGCATTGGCTACATTGGATGTAAACAAAGAAACAATGGCATTAGTTTCGGTAGTAAAATTGAAAGATACCGTATTCAACCATTATCTTGAAATACAAGGAAACATCAACACCAATGAGAATGTTTTGATACAACCCGAATTTCCAGGAAACTTAGTGGAGTTGAATGTGAAAGCTGGGCAAACAGTGGCCAAAGGACAAGTTTTAGCACGCACCGACGATGGTGGTATGAGCCAACAATTGGCTAGTGCTGAAAATCAATATGCATTGGCCAAAACGACTTTTGAGCGTCAAAAAAATCTATGGAGTCAAAAAATTGGTTCTGAAATACAGTATCTTCAAGCTCAAACACAAATGATTTCAGCTCAAAAATCTGTAGCGCAAATCAAAGCACAAATAGCAAAAACAGTAATTCGCGCTCCATTTTCTGGAACTATAGACGAGCTATTTGTCGAAAAAGGAGAAGTAGTCGCTGCCAGTCCAAAAGGATTAATGCGAATAGTTAATTTAGGAAATATGTATGTTTCTACCTCTATTCCTGAAACTTATATCGGAAAACTAAAAATAGGTACTGAAGTAGATGTATACTTAACTTCATTGGGTAAAACCTACAAGGGAAAAGTACGTCAAATCAGTAACTTTATCAATCCAAACAATAGAAGTTTCGGAATCGAAGTAAGCGTTCCCAATCCACAAAATCTATTGCGTCCTAACCAAGTAGCAAAGCTAAAAGTAATCGACTATGTAAGCGAAAATGCTGTGGTAGTTCCTACTAATGTGATTCAACAAGATGGTCAGAAAAACAGTTTTGTCTATATCGTTACCAACTCAAATGGAAAAACAGGTGTTGCCAAAAAAGTAATCGTTAAAACAGGGCAATCCTCTGATAATGTAACCGAAATTTTAAACGGATTAGATGCCGATTCAATAATAGTTACTGAAGGTATGAACACCATTTCGGACGGAATGAAACTTAACTTTTAAAGATTTTTGATTGATGATAAACGATTTTCGATTGCAGATCTCTGCTACCAACAATCGTTATACACATTAACAAATCTTATATCATAATGATTACGAAACATACATCAAAAATCTAAAATCGTTAATCTAAAATCTCAAATTAAATGAGCCACCAAAATAAAGAATTCGGAATATCAAGCTGGGCTGTAGCCAATCGCGTTACCGTCTATATCTTGACTTTATTGATTGTAATCACAGGAGTAATAGCTTACATTACAATGCCTCGCGAAGATTTTCCAGAAATTATAGAAAACAAAGTATACATCTCATCTGTTTTTCCAGGAAACTCAGCTGAGGACGTAGAAAAATTAATCATCAAACCACTCGAAAAGGAAATCAAAAACATCAGTGGCGTAAATAAAATTACATCAAGCTCATTTCAAGATTACGGAATGATTATAGTCGAGTTTGATGATAAAGTTACTATTGATGCTGCCAAAGAAAAAATCAAGGACAAAGTAGATATTGTTAAAGCAGATACCGATTGGCCCAACCTTGACAATGGAAGTAAGGTAGAACCAAGCGTATTTGAATTGAACATTTCAGAAGAAGTGCCTATTCTAAACATCAATTTACAAGGAAACTACACCACGCAACAACTTAAAAAATACGGAGAACTGCTTCAAGATGATATTGAGGAAATTGCCGAAGTTAAAAAAGTGGACATTCTTGGTGTAGACGACAAAGAAGTGGAGATTGCAGTTGATATTTTCAAAATGACCGCTGCCCAAGTATCTTTTGACGATATTCAAAATGCTGTGAAATATGAGAATATGACTCTTTCTGGAGGAAATTTAATTTCACAGGGTTCCAGAAACAACATTAGAATTGTTGGTGAAATCAAAGATCCAAAAGAACTGGAAAACATCATTGTAAAACACAACGGCGGAACGGTTTATCTTAAAGATATTGCAGTAGTCAATTTTAAAGAAAAAGAAAAAACCACATATGCCCGCGAGAAAGGAACCGAAGTAGTGATGTTGAACGTAAAAAAACGTTCCAACCAAAACATGATTTCGGCGATTGAGCAAGTAAAAGAAAAAATCGAAGAAGCCAAAGCATCGTATTTGCCCTCCAATTTAAAAATCGAATTGACAAATGATCAATCTTCTCGTGTAGAACACCAAGTAGATGAACTTTCGAACCATATCATTTTTGGTATTGTACTGGTAATGATTGTGTTGATGTTCACCATGGGATTGAGAAACTCATTATTCGTTGGAGCAGCTATTCCGCTATCTATGTTAATGGCGTTTAGTATCCTTTCGGCATTCGGACTAACCTTGAATACTATGGTTTTATTCGGATTAGTAATGGGACTGGGAATGCTGGTTGATGATGGTATTGTGGTGGTCGACAACGTATTTGCCAACATGAAAAAAGGAATGAATCGCGTACAGGCCTCCAAAATAGGTATTGGCGAAATTGCTTGGCCGGTAATCGCCTCAACAGCAACTACCTTAATGGCATTTTTACCTTTTGCTTTGTGGCCAGGAACCATGGGTAAATTCATGAAATATTTCCCAATTACCTTAACCGTTACGCTATCTGCTTCATTATTTGTGGCTATGGTGGTCAATGCCGCTATGACTGGAGGCTCTATGGAAATTGAAGACAAAAACGTTACCAAAAAATCGGCAAAAATGTATTCTATCATTTTTACCATTATAGCGGTTATTTTTGTTCTTCTGGGCAATATTTACGACTCTAAATTGGCAAGAGCTATTGGTCATATGGCAATAATCTCTTTTGGATTAATGTGGCTTTATAAATTAAAGCTGTACCAATGGACACAGGATTTCCAACACAGTTTTTTTCCTAGAATGGAAGAGAACTACAAAGTGTTTTTATCTAAAATCTTAACCAAAAAAAGAGCTTGGTATGCATTGGCAGGAATCATTGGAATGTTATTTTTCTCTTTTATCCTTTTGGGAATTTTCCCTAGAAAAGTGTTGTTCTTTCCGGATAATATCCCGAATCAAGTAATAACTTACATCGAATATCCACAAGGAACTGATATTGACAAAACCAATAAAGCAACGCTGTTTGTGGAAAAACAGGTGATTTCTATTTTAAGTAAATATATCGATCCAAAAACCGACAAAAATTACTTGGCAGAATCCATCGTTTCCCAAGTGGGAGTTGGTGCCGGAAATCCAAATGTAGATGCAGGTTCTGCTTCCGAAACGCCGTACAAAGGTAAAGTAACCGTGAATTTCTCGGAGTTCAAATTTAGAAGAGGGATCAGCACCTCCGATATCTTGGAAGAAATTAGAGACAAAGTAAAAGGAATTGCAGGCGCAACCGTTACGGTAGAGAAAGATGCCAATGGACCGCCGGCAGGATACCCTATCAGTATTCAGTTAACGGGTAGTGATTATGATGTTATGCTGAAAGAAGCAGACAAAATGATTGCCTACATCAACTCAAAAAACATTCCTGGAATCGAAAGATTGAGTATCGATGTCAATAAAGAAAGTCCTGAACTTGAGGTAAAAGTAGACCGTGTAAGTGCAGGAAGTTTGGGTGTTTCTACTGGGCAATTGGGATTCAATTTGCGTCGTTCCGTGTATGGACAAGAAATTTCAACATACAAAGAAGGCGATGATGATTACAACATCACCATGCGTATGCAGGATGATCAACGCAAGAATGAAAACGTTTTGTTTAATCAATCCCTGACTTTCAGAAACCCGAACAACGGACAAATGATGCAAGTGCCCATTTCGGCAGTTTCCGAAACGGAGAAAACAACAACGTACAATCAAATCAAAAGAAAAAACCAAAAACGAATCATGACGGTGTATTCCAACGTTTTGACTGGTTATAATGGCGATGCGATTACCAAACAAATTGCAGCTGATTTAAAAAATTACCAATTACCAAAAACGGTAACTTATTCATTCTCCGGGGTGCAAGAAGAGCAAGGTAAAAATCAAAGTTTCTTGATGTATGCCCTATTTTTAGCTTTAGCTGGTATTACCATCATTATTGTATTGCAGTTTAATTCGGTTTCAAAATCGCTAGTGATTTTATTCACCGTGTTACTGAGTTTCAGCGGGGTATTTTACGGATACGTAATTGCCAATATGGATTTCGTAATCCTGATGACCATGATGGGAATCATTTCGCTCGCCGGTATTGTGGTAAAAAATGGTATTGTACTTATGGACTTCTTCGTCTTATTGTTGGACAAAAAAGTTTCCGATAAACAAGTTGAAAGTCATGACGACTTAACATTAGACGAAATAAAAGAAGTAATCATCGAATCTGGAAAATCAAGATTACGTCCGGTATTATTAACCGCTTTGACCGCAGTTTTAGGATTAATTCCGCTGGCTATCGGATTGAACTTTGACTTCTTCTCTTTGATAACCGACTTGAATCCACACATCTTTATGGGAGGAGACAACGTTATTTTCTGGGGACCATTGGCCTGGACCATCATCTTCGGATTGACTTATGCCACGGTTTTAACCTTGGTTATGGTACCCGTGATGTTTTATTTGGTTAAGAGAACCAAATACTGGTTGAGAGACCGAAGAGAAAGCAGACAATTGACTGAAGACTAAAAACATAGTTTACATTTAAATAAAAAAACCATACCGTTCCATAATTTGAGAACGGTATGGTTTTTTGGTTTAAAAGAAGTTTATAAACACTATTTAACTACGTCAGTTCGCAAAAGCTCGTGTGGGCGTAACCCCATTAGGAAAAGAGGCCTACTCCACTTTGCGGATATTCGGCCTCTTTCCCTATTGCGGTCAGGCTATCCGCGCTACTTCGGTAGCTAGCTTCAATCCTTTACGCTCGGATTAACAACAAAAAGTATAATAATTCTGGAATTAAATCCAA
>Ga0184629_10000124_pt1 | contig 31224 bp, 28 predicted proteins | sample PLM4_32_b1_FD_133158 | JGI IMG/M metagenome (GOLD analysis project Ga0184629, IMG submission 133158) | Groundwater sediment microbial communities from an aquifer in East River, Colorado, USA - PLM4_32_b1 | ecosystem: Environmental > Terrestrial > Soil > Riparian zone | place: USA: East River...
AAATTTCAAGATCAATTGCATCATGTTTTGGTGCGCCACGAACAAGGTGCAACGCATGCGGCACAAGGTTATGCAAGAGCTACTGGAAAAGTTGGGGTCGCTATTGCCACTTCGGGTCCTGGAGCTACGAATTTAGTTACCGGAATTGCCGATGCACAAATTGATTCGACTCCAATGGTTTGCATTACAGGTCAAGTAGGGAAACATTTATTGGGATCGGATGCGTTTCAAGAAACAGATATTATTGGGATTTCGACTCCGGTAACCAAATGGAATTATCAGATTACCGAAGCTCATGAAATTCCGGAAATCATCGCCAAAGCCTTTTTTATAGCACGATCAGGTCGTCCAGGTCCTGTTTTAGTTGATATTACAAAAAATGCTCAATTTGATGAATTGGATTTTAGTTATGAGAAATGTACTAGCATTCGAAGCTATAATCCAAAGCCAACTTTAAATATAGAAAAAGTAAAAGAGGCGGCAGAATTAATAAATAATGCAAAAAAACCCTATATCGTTTTTGGGCAAGGAATTATTCTGGGTGAAGCCGAAGAACAATTAAAAGCATTCGTAGAAAAATCTGGAATACCTGCTGCTTGGACAATTTTAGGTCTTTCGGCATTACCGACAGATCACCCCTTAAATGTGGGAATGTTGGGAATGCATGGGAATTATGGCCCAAATGTTTTGACAAACGAATGTGATGTTTTAATTGCTCTTGGAATGCGATTCGATGACCGAGTTACTGGAAATTTGGCAACTTATGCCAAACAAGCCAAAGTAATTCACTTTGAGATTGATCCTGCCGAAGTAGATAAAAATGTAAAAACAACCGTGGCTGTTTTGGCGGATGTTAAAGAGTCATTAAATGCTTTGCTTCCTTTTATCGAAAGCAAAACACACGAATCTTGGCACAACGAATTCAAAGAGAAATATAAAATTGAATTAGAATCGGTAATCAACGAAGAGTTGGCTCCAACCAACAATCATGGAATTTCTATGGGAGAAACTATAGAAATGATTAACAAACATTCTAAAGGGGACGCAATAATGGTTTCGGATGTGGGGCAGCACCAAATGTTTACCTGTCGTTATTCTAAATTCAATTCGTCTAAAAGTAATATCACTTCTGGAGGATTAGGAACTATGGGATTTGCTTTGCCTGCCGCTATTGGTGCGAAAATGGGAATGCCAGATCGTGAAGTAGTTGCAATTATTGGGGATGGAGGATTCCAGATGACGATTCAAGAGTTAGGAACTATTTTTCAAACCAAAGTGCCCGTTAAGATTGTTGTATTAAACAATGAGTTCTTAGGGATGGTGCGCCAATGGCAACAACTCTTTTTTGATAAAAGATATGCTTCCACCGAAATGATCAACCCTAATTTTATTGCAATTGCGGAAGGCTATTATATAAAATCAAAAAAAGTCACCAAAAGAGAAGATCTTGATGCGGCTGTTGCCGAAATGATGGCTTCCAAAGATTCTTACTTTCTTGAAGTAATGGTAGAGAAAGAAAACAACGTATTTCCAATGATTCCAACAGGAGCTTCTGTTTCTGATATCCGATTAAGTTAATATTATGGAAAATAAAATGTTCACCATTTCTGTTTATTCAGAAAACAATGTTGGTTTGTTAAATAGAATATCGGGGATATTCTTGAAACGCCACATCAATATTTTGAGTCTAAATGTTTCCGAGTCTGAAATCGAAAACGTTTCTAGGTTTATTATAGTAGTAAACACCACCGAAAAGTGGGTACAAAACATTGTGGGCCAAATAGAAAAACAAATAGAAGTCATCAAAGCGTTTTATCACGTTGATGAAGAAACTATTTTCTTGGAAAGTGCTTTATTCAAAATTGAATCCAGTTTACTTTTTGACGAAAGACAAATTCAGAATATTATAAAGGAAAGTAAATCTGAAATTGTAACCGTATCAAGAGAGTTTTTTGTGATTTCAAAATCAGGAAAACGATCTGAAATAGAAGAATTATACGCAAAATTAAAACCCTTTGGAATCATGCAATTTGTTCGTTCCGGAAGAATATCGGTTTCCAAAGAAAAAATGGAAATATCAACATTATTAGAAGCTCTTTCTTAGAAAGTGTTCCGTTATTAATCAATTATTAAATTTCACATTCATTAAATATTAAAAAAATGGCAAATTATTTCAATTCATTACCACTTAGATTACAATTAGAACAATTAGGCGTTTGCGAATTCATGGATCAATCTGAATTTTCAAATGGAATATCTGCATTGGCAGGAAAAAAAGTAGTCATTGTAGGTTGTGGAGCCCAAGGTTTAAATCAAGGTTTGAACATGAGAGATTCAGGTTTAGATATTTCTTATGCATTACGTGCAGATGCAATCGCAGAAAAAAGAGCTTCTTTTAAAAATGCTACCGATAATGGTTTCAAAGTGGGAACCTATGAAGAATTAATCCCAACAGCTGATTTGGTTTGTAACCTTACGCCAGACAAACAACATACTGCTGTAGTTACAGCCATCATGCCATTAATGAAAAATGGTGCTACTCTAGCTTATTCTCATGGTTTCAATATTGTTGAAGAGGGAATGCAAATTCGTAAAGACTTAACGGTTATTATGTGTGCGCCTAAATGTCCTGGATCTGAAGTACGTGAGGAATACAAAAGAGGATTTGGTGTACCAACGCTTATTGCTGTTCACCCAGAAAATGATCCAAATGGAAATGGTTTTGACCAAGCAAAAGCGTATGCAGTTGCTACAGGTGGTCACAAAGCAGGAGTTTTGAACTCTTCATTTGTTGCCGAAGTAAAATCGGACTTAATGGGTGAGCAAACTATTCTTTGTGGAATGTTGCAAACTGGATCTATTTTATGTTTTGATAAAATGGTTGAAAAAGGAATTGAACCAGCTTATGCTTCAAAATTAATTCAATATGGTTGGGAAACTGTAACGGAAGCTTTGAAACATGGCGGTATCACAAACATGATGGATCGTCTTTCAAACCCTTCAAAAATTGAAGCGTATAGATTGGCAGATGAATTAAAAGATATTATGCGTCCGTTGTTTCAAAGACACATGGATGATATTATTTCTGGTGAATTTTCAAAAAACATGATGATTGATTGGGCAAATGACGATATTAACTTATTGACTTGGAGAGCTGCAACAGCAGAAACTAATTTTGAAAAAACAGCTCCAACTGCTGCTCACATTTCAGAACAAGAATATTTTGACAATGGTGTTTTAATGATTGCCATGGTAAAAGCAGGTGTAGAATTAGCTTTCGAAACTATGACTCAATCCGGTATCATTGAAGAATCGGCTTATTATGAATCATTGCATGAATTGCCTTTGATTGCCAATACGGTAGCCAGAAAAAAATTATACGAAATGAACAGAATCATTTCGGATACAGCTGAATACGGTTGTTATTTGTTTGACCACGCTTGCAAACCATTATTGACTGAATTCATGAAAACGGTTGAAACCAATGTGATTGGAAAACCTTTTTCAACTTCAAATGGTGTGGATAATGCATTACTTATTGCAGTAAACGGTAGTATTCGTCAACATCCTATAGAAGAAGTAGGAGCGTGGTTGAGAGAATCAATGACAGCAATGAAAAAAATCGGATAGTTAAAAAAAAATAATTGCCACATATGAGGGTGTGTTGGGATTTGCATTATATCATAAGATTTAAAGATTTTGAATTAGTAAGCACTTATTATAAAATTGAAGATTTTAATGCATTTTACATTCACTTAACTTCGAACGAAGGTATAAGTTAAGTGAAGTAATCCCTGTTATTTTTAAATGAAGATAATTAATTTAAAAGTACAATGTATTTTAATTTTTTTTAATTGTTATAAGATGTTGTTAATCTGGAAAGGCGTGATAGATATCTTCACGTCTTTTTTTGTATTCAGTATAATTTGAATAATTGAGATATACTGATGATAATTTAATATAAATTCATATTTTTTATATATAGTGTAATTTTTATATTGAATTATTAAATTAAATAATTATTAGAATCAAGGGAGTTTTTATACATTTATAAAAAAAAGAAGATGAGTTATTATAAAATTGATAGTTTAGAGCAGTATTTTAAACATTACAACAAATCGATTCGCGAACCAAGAAAGTTTTGGGGAAAAATTGCAGAAGAAAACTTCACTTGGTACCAATACTGGGATAAAGTTGTCGATTTCAATATGGCAGAAGCAGAAGTAAAATGGTTTACGGAAGCAAAAGTAAATATTGTAAAAAATTGTATAGACAGACATTTGGCGAAAAAAGGAGAAAAAACAGCTATTATTTTCGAACCAAATGACCCAAATGAAGAAGCGTTACATATTAGTTATAATGAATTATACGAGCGTGTTTCAAAAATGGCCAATGTTTTGCGTGAACAAGGCATAACCAAAGGAGACCGTGTCTGTATTTATTTGCCAATGATTCCTGAATTGGCAGTTTCTATTTTGGCTTGTGCCAGAATAGGAGCGATACATTCTGTTGTTTTTGCTGGATTTTCGGCTTCTGCAGTTAGTGCAAGGATAAATGATAGTGAATGTAAAATGGTCATCACCTCTGACGGAGGATACCGTGGAAATAAAACTATCGATCTAAAAGGGATTATTGATGATGCGTTGCAAAATTCTCCTTGCGTTACCTCTGTTTTAGTTGCTAAAAGAACTAATGCTGAAATAAATATGGAAGCAGGTCGTGATCAATGGTTGCAACCTCTTCTTGATAAAGCGATAAACAATAGTGTTGCCGAAATCATGGATGCGGAAGATCCATTGTTTATATTATATACATCAGGTTCAACAGGTAAACCAAAAGGAATGGTTCATACCACGGCAGGATATATGGTTTATACTGCTTATACTTTCAAAAATGTCTTCAATTACGAAGAGAATGATGTTTTCTGGTGTACTGCTGATATTGGTTGGATAACAGGACATTCTTATATTCTTTATGGGCCATTATTGAATGGTGCAACTACTGTCATCTTTGAAGGAGTTCCTTCTTATCCTGATTTTAGTCGTTTTTGGGAAGTTATTGAAAAACATAAAGTAACTCAATTCTACACAGCTCCAACCGCTATACGTGCTTTGGCAAAAGAAAATTTATCGTATGTACAAAAATTTCCACTAAAATCATTAAAAGTTATTGGATCTGTGGGAGAACCGATAAATGAAGAAGCTTGGCACTGGTACAATGACCACGTAGGAGGGAAGCGTTGCCCGGTTGTTGATACTTGGTGGCAAACTGAAACGGGCGGTATTATGATTGCACCTTTAGCGTTTATTACTCCTACAAAGCCAACATACGCTACGCTACCTTTACCAGGGATTCAACCTGTTTTAATGGATGAAAAAAGAAATGAAATAGAAGGAAATCAAGTAGATGGAAGTTTATGTATCAAATTCCCTTGGCCTGGTATTGCCAGAACCATTTGGGGAGATCACCAAAGATATAAAGACACTTATTTCTCTGCCTTTCCAGGTAAATATTTCACGGGAGATGGAGCCTTGCGTGACGAGGTAGGATATTATAGAATTACAGGTCGTGTAGATGATGTCGTAATTGTTTCAGGACATAATCTAGGAACTGCGCCTATTGAAGATGCGATTAACGAGCACCCAGCTGTTGCGGAATCTGCAATTGTAGGTTTCCCTCATAATATCAAAGGAAATGCTTTGTATGGTTTCGTAATCTTGAAGGAATCTGGTGAATACAGAGATAGAGAAAATCTAAGTAAAGAGATCAATCAACATGTTTCGGATCACATTGGACCAATTGCAAAATTAGATAAAATTCAATTTGTTACTGGATTACCAAAAACAAGATCCGGAAAAATTATGCGTAGAATTTTGCGTAAAATAGCCGAAGGAGATTATTCTAATTTTGGTGATATATCAACACTTTTGAATCCAGAAATTGTGGATGAAATCGTTCAAGGTAAAAAAGACTAAAAATTATTTAAATTTATTTTTTAAAACTGCTTCAATTTTTGAAGCAGTTTTTTTTATTCTAATTATTAAGTTTTAGTTAAGGAAATTACTTAAATTAGCTACAGTATGAAATCACCATGATTCAATTAATGCAAGCAACAATGAAGAATAGAGATTCCATTTTTCCTTAAAAAAAATAGTGTTTTCAAATGAAAAACGAAACGGACATAACGATTGTTGGAGGAGGTTTGGCCGGGTTAACGGCAGCAATTCATTTGTCTAAAATTGGGTTGAAAGTCGTTTTAATAGAAAAAAATGAATATCCAAAACATAAAGTTTGTGGTGAATATATTTCGAATGAGGTATTGCCGTATTTCAATTGGTTATCACTAAATATAAGCGAATTAAATCCTTCAATTATATCGAAATTAGAATTTTCAACGGTAAGCGGAGAACTGATTCATTGTGAACTCCCTCTCGGTGGTTTTGGAATTAGTCGATTTGCATTTGATGCCTTTTTATATAAAAAAGCGATAGAAAGTGGCTGTGAGGTTATTCAGGAAACTGTTGAAAATATAGTCTTTGAAAACGATAATTTTACAATTACAACTTCAAGTAACAGGGTTTTAAATTCGAAAATTGTCATAGGTGCCTTTGGTAAAAGGTCTAACATTGATCAAAAATTAAACCGCGATTTCATTCAAAAAAAATCACATTGGTTGGCCGTAAAATCACATTATTCAGGTGAGTTTTCAGATGATTTGGTGGGTTTGCATAACTTTGAGGGAGGGTATTGTGGTGTTTCTAAAGTTGAAAACAATATAATTAATATTTGTTATTTGGCAAGTTACCAGACTTTTAAAAGGTATAAAAGCATTGAAGAGTATCAAGATCAAGTTATTTGTCAAAATCCATATTTAAAATTAATATTAAAAAAGGCAAAACCACTTTTTGATAAACCCTTATCGATCAGTCAGATTTCTTTTGATAAAAAAGCAGTTGTCGAAAATCATATTCTAATGATAGGAGATACAGCTGGATTAATTCATCCGTTGTGCGGAAACGGAATGGCAATGGCAATTCATAGTGCCAAAATTGTTTCTCAATTGGTAGGGAAATTTTATGGTAATGAAATAAGATCTCGTAATGAATTGGAAAAGAAATACATTCAAGAATGGAATTCAAATTTTAAAAAAAGACTAAGAATGGGGCGTTTTTTGGCTTATTTACTTCAAAAGCAAAAAATAGCTGTGATATTGATAAAAATTTTGATTAAATTTCCTTCAGTAATACAAATGATAATAAAAAACACGCACGGAAGACCAATTGTTATAGAGTAGTTGCATTATAAATAGTAATTACAAGTTCAACAGACGGTTAGTTTTAATAGTATTCTTAAATTTAATTAAGCAAACAATGTTTTTAAACACCAAACATAGATCAGATAAGCCAGAAATAATGGATGATTTTAATTTGGAAGGTGACGTTTTGCGTGATGCGTTGAATAAAATTGCAAAAATAAATCAGCTTCTTGGGGGAAACAAACTAACTTTACAAGGGGTGAAAAAATTGATTTCAAAAATATCCAAATCAAATGAAATAGTCATTGTGGATGTTGGCTGTGGAAATGGAGACATGTTAAGAAAACTAGCAGACTATGGTGTTGAAAATAAATTGAGTTTTCAATTGATAGGGGTGGATGCCAATAATTACGCGGTAAATTATGCACAACAATTATCGTTAAATTATTCAAATATTGAGTATCGTTGTGAAGATATTTTTGATGAATCTTTTAGGCAAATAAAATGCGATATAACACTCTGCACCTTGACCCTACATCATTTTAAAAACAAAGAAATAATAGATTTACTTACTGTTTTTAATGCGAATTCCAGATTGGGTATAATCATAAATGATTTACAGCGAAGTGTCATTGCATATCGATTATTTCAAGCGCTATGTGTTGTTTTTAAATTGGAGAACATGTCGTGTGAAGATGGATTAACCTCCATTTTGAGGGGGTTTACAAAAGGAGAATTGGTACGATTTTCCGAAACATTAAATTTTAGCAATTATACTATTCAGTGGAAATGGGCATTCCGTTACCAGTGGATTATTGAAAAGAGCAATAGTTAGAGACGAGTTATTTTATAAAAATAAAATTAGAAATCACACAAGAATTAAATGAGCGTAAAAATAAAATGTGTTGCAAAACAGTTGCCAAAATACTCCAGAACCACCGAAGAGATTATTCCTTTTTTGGATTCATGGTTGATTGGGCAAGAAGATCGATTCATTAAAAAAGTAAAGAAAATATTTGAGGGTGCAGCTGTAGACAAAAGATATTCCATTATGGATCCGCTTGAAGTCTTTGGCGATATCTCATTTGAGGAAAGAAATGATATTTATGTTCGTGAAATAATAGATTTGGGCGAGAAAGTATTAGACAAAGCTTTGCAAAAGGCAAATTGGCAGCCACAAGATCTAGATTATATCATTACGGTAAGTTGTACCGGAATTATGATTCCTTCCTTGGATGCATATTTGATCAATAGTTTAAAGCTGCGTCAGGATATTGTGAGATTGCCTGTAACGGAGATGGGTTGTGCTGCCGGAATATCGGGAATTATTTATGCCAAAAACTTTCTCCAAGCAAATCCAGGGAAAAGAGCCGCTGTAATTGCGGTAGAAAGTCCGACAGCAACGTTTCAATTGGATGATTTTTCAATGGCAAATATTGTAAGTGCAGCCATTTTTGGAGACGGAGCCGCTTGTGTTTTACTGTCGTCCCATGAAGATGAAACAGGCCCAGAAATTATAGCCGAAGAAATGTATCATTTTTACGACAACATTCACATGATGGGTTTTAAATTGACCAATTCTGGTTTGCAAATGGTATTGGATATTGATGTTCCGGATACAATAGCATTCCATTTTCCGGATATTGTTCATCCTTTTTTAGAAAAAAACAATTTAAAAATGGAAGATATTGATCATTTGATTTTTCATCCCGGAGGAAAGAAGATCGTGCAAACGGTTGAAGATCTCTTTTCGGATTTAGGGAAAAACATAGACGACACAAAAGAAGTCTTGCGCTTGTATGGAAATATGTCTAGCGCAACCGTATTGTATGTTTTGGAGCGATTTATGGATAATTATCCGAAAAAAGGCTCTAGAGGGTTAATGTTGAGTTTTGGGCCGGGATTCTCTGCACAGAGAGTTTTGTTGGAATTTTAATTTTTTTTTAAAGCCCTAAATACAGCAATAGTTAAGATAATCAATGGAAAAAATAGATATCATATCAAATTTGCCTTATTCAAAACCTTTTTTATTTGTTGATGAAATTGTAGACATTGATGAAAATGGAGTGGAAGGTGTTTATACATTCGATGAAAGTTTGGAGTTTTATAAAGGACATTTCAAAGGAAATCCGGTTACACCGGGAGTGATTTTGACGGAAGTTATGGCTCAAATAGGGTTGGTTTGTCTGGGAGTGTTTTTATTGAATGAAAGCATAAACTTAAATACAGCAATTGCCTTAACGTCAACAGATATAGAATTTTTAAAACCTGTTTTTCCTAATGAAAAAGTGACTGTTGTTTCGAAGAAAATTTATTTTAGGTTTGGAAAATTAAAATGCCAAGTAAGCATGAAAAATGAAAGAGAGGAAGTGGTGTGTAGTGGGACAATTGCAGGGATGATCGTTTGAAAGATTGAAAAATCTAGAAATTGAGAAGTAGTAATGATTCAAAGAATTATTGTTAAAAATTGATATTGTTGTTACGATTGAAATTTAACATTAAAAAATAAAGAGGATGTGATTGCTTCGTTCCTCGCAATGACTAAATGAATAAACGTGTAGTAATAACGGGACTTGGCGTAGTTGCTCCAAATGGGGTTGGACTAGATGCGTTTACTGATGCCATAAAAAATGGAATTTCAGGAATTAGACATGATTCAGAATTGGAACGTTTAAAATTCTCCTGTCAAATTGCGGGGAAACCTGAAGTGTCAACAGAATTAGCTTTGAACTATTTTACGGAGTTGGAGTTACGGAATTTTAATGCATCCGGAATTTTATACGGTGTAATTGCGGGAATCGATGCTTGGAAAGATGCGGGTTTATCGATAGAAATTCATGTGGATCCGGATTGGGATAGCGGAACTATTTTTGGAGCTGGAACTTCGGGTATCGATAAATTTCGGGAAAGCATTTATAAAATTGATGCTTTTCAAGCAAGAAGTTTGGGAAGCACAACCGTGGGACAGACCATGAATAGTGGCGTAAGCGCTTATTTGGCGGGGAAACTCGGTTTAGGAAATCAAGTAACGACCAACTCATCTGCTTGTACAACAGGTGCCGAAAGTATCTTAATGGGGTATGAACGCATAAAATCAGGTCAGGCCAAACGAATGCTAACAGGAAGTACGAGCGATTCTGGCCCCTATATTTGGGGAGGCTTCGATGCTATGCGAGTATGTACTTTCAAGCATAATGATTCTCCAGAAAGGGGCTCTAGACCTATGTCTGCAAGTGCTTCTGGATTTGTGCCAGCAAGTGGGGCAGGAGCTTTGGTGTTGGAAGATTTGGAAACGGCTTTAGCTCGAGGCGCAAAAATATATGCCGAAGTTTTGGGAGGAAATATCAATTCGGGCGGGCAAAGAGGGGAAGGAACAATGACAGCTCCAAATCCGGTGGCGGTTCAAAAATGTATTAAAAATGCTGTTGCAAATGCCGGAATTACCCCTTCAGAAATTGATGCAATAAATGGGCATCTAACTGCCACTTCTAAAGATAGTTTAGAGATTATGAACTGGAGTGAAGCTTTAGGCAGGAAAGGAACTGATTTTCCTTATATCAACTCCCTAAAATCAATGGTTGGACATTGTTTGTCGGCTTCCGGGAGTGTAGAAAGTGTGGCTACAGTGTTGCAAATAGAACGAGGATTTATTTTTCCAAATATCAATTGTGAAGATTTGCATCCTGAAATTACGGCTTGTATTGATGCATCCAAAATTCCGCAACAGTTAATTGAAAAAGATATAAATATCATTGCAAAAGCCAGTTTTGGCTTTGGAGACGTGAACAGCTGTGTTATTTTTAAAAAATTCATAATTTAAAATTAAAGCTTACCAACTTAATAAACCATAAATATATGAACAAACAAGATGCAATCGAACAGTTAAAGAATATTGTAAAGCCGTACATTCAAAACCATGAAGCATTTGAAGTTCTTACTGAGGACACTGATTTTATAAATGATTTAAGAATAAATTCGGCTAATTTGGTAGATGTTATATTAGATATAGAGGAAAAATTTGATATTATTATCGATAATGAAGCGATGGAAAAGATGGTTAATGTAAAAGCTGCCATAGCAATTATTGAAACGGAATTGTCAAAGAAATGATCGGAAATGACATTGTAGATTTGGCTTTAGCCCAAAAAGAAAGCAATTGGAGAAGAAAAGGTTTTTTGGATAAAATCTTTTCTTTGAGTGAACAGTTGTTGATTTTAAATTCAGAAAGCCAAGAGATTATGGTTTGGAATTTGTGGAGTAGGAAGGAGGCGGCCTACAAAATTTATAATCGTCAAACGGGAATTAGGGGTTTTTTCCCTTTGCAATTGGTCTGTAATTATGAAGATTCAATAAATGGAACTGTTTTTATAAATGGTTTTATTTATTATACACAAACTGAAGTTACAAAAGAGTTCATACATACAATTGCTGTTTCCAAAAAAGAGTTTTTTAAAAGAGTGGTTACCTTAGATCTTAAGAAAGTAGTCAATAAAGTTAATGGAATTCCTTTTATTCGAGACCCTAAAAATAAAAGTATTAAACCTGTTTCTATCAGCCATCATGGGGCTTTTCAAAGAAATATTTCATTCTCATAAAAGATCCGTTTATATCATTAATTATTTCAAATTACTGCAATAATCCCGGTAATTATCCTGTAGTTTGGCACAACTGTTAAATTAGAACATAGATAAGACGGATTAAACAGATTCATGGGATTTTGTAAAATTAAAAAGAAGTTAGCCACGAATTTTACTAATTCACACGAATTAATTCATGTGAATTAGTAAAATTCGTGGCTGAAATTTTATCTAAACGAGAAGGGTTATTTAATTCCTAATTTTGTTTTTATTTTTAAGAATAATAAGGCAATGGTATAGGCTTCTTCGGAAGGCGAATTGTTGTTGCTTTTTGGTAGCTTAAACAGATCCGATAATTCCTCAAGAGAAAACTGTTTGTCGTTTATATCTTTGAGTTTTCGGTACATTATATCAATATCCAAAGCTTCATTTCTAAGTCGACCGCAATCTAATTTTTCCAGACCGGCATTAATCATTTCTACATCAAAATCCACATGATGACCAATTAAAACGGCATTCCCAATGTAATCTATGAATGCTTGTATTGCATCTGGTTCACTTAATTTTTTCATTTTACTTTCTAAAATAGACTCATTTGAAAGCCCATTGTCATGAAAAAATTTATATTGTAAAAGAACTGCCTCAAAACTATCCCCAATAAGAATAGTATCATCGACTATTGCAAAAGAGCCAATTGATAATATCACGTCTTTATCAGGATTTTGACCAGATGTTTCAGTAGAGAAAACGACAAAACGATTCGATTTTTCTTCGAATTTTGAAAGATATGTTTTCCAAAAATCAGGATATTCTTTGTTTATGTTTTTCAGCCAGTCTAACATTGTTATGAAAATTGGGTAAGTTTAAATTTATTTTTGATTAATTCTTCCAATTCTTTCATTGGTGCAAAGGCATTTTTCAATTTTTCTTTATCAATCTTAGACAATTCAGCCAAATTTAAATATTGTCCGGAACTATCATTTTTCAGGCCTTCATTTACCCTGAATTTTGATAAAGTTAAAAATGCTTCGGCACAATCAAGATAGATATCTGCATTTTTTGGATCTACAATAGCCAACTGCTTAAAACGTAAATAGGTATTGTTTAGCCTTCGGATGTTAAAATGCAAAGCAAAAAGACGAGCTCCATCAATAAGAGGCATCAGTGCGCGTGTTTTAATGTCAAATTTATCTTTGTTGGGTTCTTCTTCTTCAAGAATAAATTTCTTGAAAAAACTTAGGGGAACACCTTTTCTCAAAGCGTCATTTCCTAAAAAATCAAAAAACAATGAATTGTTTTCGACGTTTTTAAAAATTACATTTTCTATTACTTCAAATATTTTTTTATCTCCAAAAACTAATTCTAAATCAAAGAAGATACTGCTTAAATCATTGCTGTTCTCACGTGGAGTTTTCATCCAATTATCATATTGCTTCATCCAATCTGTCAATGATTTACACCACAGCATATTGCTTCCCATGTGTCCATTTGGACATAATTCATATCCTACTTTCTCTAGTGTTGTAGTTGTTTTTTTTCCAAGTTTTAAAAAATAATCTTTTACATCTCTATAGTTGTTTGGAAGTACATCTTCAAAAACTAAAATACTGTCTTGATCAGTAAGCAATAATTGTTCTTTTCTGGCTTGACTCCCCATGCTTAACCAAGCAAAACGAGCAGGAGGAGAGCCCAAATCCAGAATGGCTAATTCGACAGCGCGCTTTAAAATTGCCAGGCTTATTTCGCTTCCAATATTATTAATATGGGAAAGGGGGATATTTTTATTAATAGAGTTTTGAATCAATTCTGTCATTCGCCCTCGGATTTGTTTTAATTCTTTAGCGTTTTGAGCTCTTTTTACTTCTTTTATTAAAACACCAGGATTATTGGCTTGGGCCACAATTAAATCATGTTCCCCTATTACTCCTTTAACAACCGATTTGTCTGTGCCATCCAGTGTAACACACAAATGGGTTACATTATGTTTTAACATTAATAATTGTGCTTCGGCTAGTGAAACATTTTCTGCAACCGTTACTACAGGGGAGGACATAATGACATTCATTGTAGTGGTTATGGGGAACAGGCCTGATGCAATTTTAAAACTCATATCTGCATTAGTGACAATTCCTATAGGTAAATAATTATCACAAATAAAAACACTTGTAGAAAGATTTTCGGCCATTTGCAAGGCAACTTCTTTTGCAATGTCTTTTATAGTCGCCGTAAGTGGACTTCTATTATAGGTAAGAGATTGAAAATATTGCGTTTCGGACTTCTGGTTTGAGTAAAAGACATTGTCGGAAGCTAATTTACCCTTTAAGTTTTCTTGGTCTTTTGAATTCCAAGTATTGGCAGCGAAACTTTCCAGTAAAAAATTTAAAACATTGGAATTGTTTGCCACAAAGGGTCTAAAAGTAGCAATCGGAATAGCATAAACAATACTTTCTTCACGCGCTTTGGCCGTCATCATATAGTTGTTTTTTGCGAAAAAAGGGCGTAAACCAAAAATATCACCTACTTGGCATTTGTTTAAAAGAGTCTCTTCTGCATCTGAAATTACAGATAAATTGATAACTCCTGAAGCCACTACATAAAAACTATCATGTAATGCATCATCAATTTGAAATAATATTTTATTTTTTTCCAAATTCATAACACGAATACTTGTTGCTATTTCTGATAATTCTTGTAAAGTTAAATTATCAAATGGAGCATATTCCTTTAAAAAATCAGCAATCTGTTCGGCTATAGTATTCATGGTTTAAAATATGATGTATTGCTTGTAAAAATAATAAAAATAGCCCTTAAAAAGAAAGCATTCGTAGAGGAATCCAATTTATTTCAGAATTAGTTAATTTTTTCACAAAATAAAATTGAATCGAAATAAATTAATGGAAGTTATCATAAATTTAACACTTAATCAAAAAAGCGAAACGTATGAAACTACTAAAAAAAGCACTATTACTGTTCACAATTATTGTTGGCACAACATTTGTAAACGCACAAGACAAACCAAAAAGCCCGCCAGAAAAAACGAGTGGAACGATCAATGGAGCTACTATTCAAATTAATTATGGAAGTCCATCAGTTAGAGGTAGAAAAATTTGGGGTGAATTAGTGCCTTATGGAGAAGTTTGGCGTGCTGGAGCCAACGAAGCTACTACTTTTGAAACCGATAAAGAACTTACTATTGAAGGCTCAAAATTACCAGCCGGTAAATATTCATTTTTTGTAATTCCGAATAAGGATGAATGTACTATTATTTTCAATAAAGAGGCGAAACAATGGGGAGCCTATAAATATAAAGATAAAGAAGATCAACTTAGAGTAACGGTTAAACAAAAGATCGCAGATTCAAGTACTGAAAAATTAGTTTATACAATCAATGCCAACGAGGTTGTTTTAAGTTGGGATAATTGGAATATTGGTTTTAATGTAAAATAAAAACATACCAGAAAAATAATTTAAAACATTGTCATAAAGGCAATGTTTTTTTTGATTTTACTTTTAAAATATAAATAAGCCAAAGCGAAATGCGATATATTTGTAAGTATTATAATTAATTTATATTTTTTTATGAGAAACTTCTACCTGTTAATTTTACTTTTAAGTTTAAAAATAATTGCTCAAATCCCTACAATTGATAACGCATTCAACACCAAAGATAATGGTAATTATGAACAATATATAGGTAGTAGTAGCGTCTTACTTCCTGACGGAAAATTATTATCCGTTTATGATAATTCCCCAAATGAAAAAATTGTCAGATTAAATCAAGATGGAAGTATTGATAACACTTTTAATTATACTGACAAAACCTATTCTCCCAAAATTTTTGTAAAATCAGATGGGAAATTTTTGGCTAGCATTGTTAATTTTAATGATATTGATGGTAATACTACTATAAAAAGCTATAATGCAGATGGAACTTTAAATGTTAATTATAATATCCCAAAATTTAAGAATATAAATTCTAATGGCTCAATAGATATGATACGTATTAATGGCGTAATATATCAAAATGATGGGAAAATTATTATTGTAGGCGATTTTACAAATGTTAACAACATAGACTGTAATAACATTGTTCGATTGAATAGTGATGGTACCATAGATAATACCTTTACTGTAGGGATTATTTTTCCAAAAGATTATGATGATTATTTGACCACAATTGCTTTGCAAAATGATGGCAAATATCTAGTTTCAGGAAATTTCAGTATCTATAATTCAACTAACAAAACTTATAGATATAGAATTGTTAGATTAAATAGTGATGGAACATTAGATAATACATTCAACGTATATTCTACAGGTGGACTATCTAATACTATAGATGGTCTTGATTATAGTGTTATTAAAGTTGTAGTGCAACCTAATGATAAAATTGTTGTTTGCGGTGCTAATTTTAGAAGTAATGGCTATATTGTCTCCAGGGGATTTATACGTTTAAATCCAGACGGTACCAGAGATACTAGTTTTACAGCAAATGTATCAAATAATGGAATTAATATAAATGATTTTTGTATGCAGGAAGATGGAAAAATTCTCTTTCCAGCCTCGAATACAATCGAAAGATTAAATAGTGATGGAACTACAGATAATACCTTTACTGATGTTAATACAAAGTACACTAATTATCCTTGTAATGTTTATATTCAAAATGGAAAAATTATATTAAATGGAAACTACAAAAGTCCCAATGGTTTAACACGATATGGAATAACACGACTAAATATTGACGGAAGTCTAGACTTAACGTTTAATCCACATTCTGGAATCAGTAGATATTCTTTTAGTGAGCATAATTCGAATGTAAACACCAAAAGTCTTATGGATGGTAAAATTCTAATTTTTGGAAGTTTCACTTCGTACAATGATATTCCTTTTAATCATATGTGCAAATTAACCCAAGATGGACAGTTTGATTCAAGTTTCAGTATCGATCCAGCAATCAGTTTTACTTTTAATTCAGGAACAGATTCTTATTCAAAAATTAAACAACAAAATGACGGTAAAATCCTATTTACTGGTACGCCAATAATAAATGTTCTAGTAAATGGAATAAATAAAAATTTTGTGAGAATTAATGAAAATGGTTCATTTGACGATACTTTTAATTTTGCATCAGGTAATAGTATCATAGATTATAAAATACAAAATGATGGGAAAATTGTCGCAATTGGAAGTGGCCCACTATTTATGGAAAACACTAGTCATAAAGTAATTCGGCTAAATACAGATGGATCTGTAGACTCGTCATTTACATCAGTGTTGTTTAGTGAAAATTTAACTTCTATAGAAATACAGAATGATAATAAATTTTTAGTAATTCACCCAGTAATATATGATTACACGGCTAATACTAATAGTTCTTTGCAAAGATTAAATCAAGATGGATCTTTAGACACTTCTTTTATTCCAGCTAAAGGATATGTAAGATATTCAAAGTTACAACCAGACGGCAAAATAATAATTTCATATTATAGTCATACCAATCCATATAGAGCAACTGTTCTCGGTAGGTTAAATCCTGATGGCTTAGTAGATACTTCATTTACTGAAAATTTTGGATATACTTATGAAAGTTATAGCAACAACTACGCATTTACAGATATATTTTTGACATCCCAAGGAAAAATAATAATAACACCAATTCGTAATTACCTAAATGATGTTGCAATAAATAAAAAATATATTATTTTAAATAATAATGGAGTTATAGAAAATTATTTTGGGGAGATTGACGGCACTTACAATTCAGTTATTCAACAAAATTGTGATTACCTGATAATGTCTAGTTATTTCGATAAAATTGAAGGTATTAAAAAAAATAACATGGTTAGGTATAGTTTTACAAATGGTGTAACACCGAATATACCGACAGGAGCAATAAGTCAAACATTTACATTAGGACAAACTCTATCAGATCTTGTTGTAAGTGGACAAAACATACAATGGTACAATACACAAAACGTATGTATGTCTGCTAATAATACTACTACCAATAAAATAAGAAATACAAATGTTGTATTACCAGCAAAGACTTTACTTGTTGACGGGACAACCTATTTTGCTACGCAAACAATAAATGGTATTGAAAGCAATCATAGATTAGCGATAACTGTGCATTTATCGACTTTAGGCACAAATAACTATATTTTTGAAAATTTAATAACTTATCCAAATCCGGTAGAAAATTATATGATATTGTCAAATAGTTCACCGATAGATGCTGTTGAAGTTTTTAACATATTAGGGCAAATAGTATTCGGTAAAAAATATAATTCCAGTACTGTTAAAATTGATTTATCCGGTTTTAATACCGGTATTTATCTAATGAAAATTTATTCCGATAACTGTATGAAATCGATGAAAGTTATAAAAAAGTAATTTTTTTCAGAAGTAATTTAAAACATTGTTATCATGACAATGTTTTTTTTTGATTTTAGTTTAGAGCATAAGGAGCGCACAGATAAAAAAATGTTTTTTTTTAGATATAAAAGAAGTAATGTAGGTCTAATTGATTTTTGTTTTTTTAAGATTAAAGGAGATAGAAAGATGTATTATTTTCAAATTAAGCAGTAAGTTGCTAAATTTTCTATTTTACATAATATAAATTATAGTGCAAAATGTATCATTCCAGAAATTAAGGAATAAGGGCTAATTGCAACCAAATTCAATCTTCATCGGCTTTGAGACTTCAATGTATTATATTTGCAAAATAGTATTATAAATAGTTATGACAAAAGCAAAATACATAAAATTGATTTTAATTTTAGGATCAATGACAGCACTTGGACCTTTTTCGATTGATATGTATTTACCCGGATTTTCTGGAATTGCCAAAGATCTTCATACTACAGTTACCGAAGTTTCCATGTCGCTATCTAGTTATTTCATTGGAATATCAGTCGGACAACTATTATACGGACCGTTGTTGGATCGTTTTGGTCGAAAAAAGCCTTTATTTATTGGACTGTTAGTTTATATTTTGGCTTCCTTGGGCTGCGTTTTTGTGAACGATATCAGTACATTTATCGGACTTCGTTTTATACAGGCTGTTGGTAGTTGTGCGGCTACAGTGGCATCTGTTGTAGTGGTTCGAGATTTATTTCCTATAAAAGAAATACCCAATGTTTTATCCAAATTAATGTTGATTTTGGGACTTTCACCAATGTTGGCACCTACAATTGGTGGTTATGTAACCAGTTATTACGGTTGGCATATCGTGTTTTTAATTCTGATGTGTATGGGAATTTTTGTACTGATTACTTCTCAAATGGGATTGCCAAAAACGCATGAACCCGATTTATCCATTTCTCTGAAACCCAAACCCATTATTAATAATTTTGTGTCAATTATCAAAGTGCCTCAATTTTATACGTATGCTTTGACGGGTTCTATAGCATTTTCTGGATTGTTTACCTATGTTGCTGCGTCTCCAATTTTATTTATGGATATTTTAAAAGTGGATGCTACAATTTACGGTTGGATTTTTGCTTTTATGTCCTTGAGTTTTATCGGTTCGAGTCAATTGAATTCTATTTTATTGAGACGTTTCTCCAGTGAGCAGGTGATTTTTGGTGCTTTAATGGTCCAAATAATGATCAGTGCTGCCTTTTTAATTTTGGCAATCAACGGAGTTTCAGGATTGTGTAGTACAATTACTATGTTGTTCTTGTTTTTGGCTTGTTTGGGTATTTCCAATCCTAATACGGCTGGATTGACCCTTGCTCCTTTTGCCAAAAATACAGGAAGTGCCTCGGCATTGATGGGGGCTACTCAATTGGGGATTGGCGCTTTGGCTTCTTTTGCTGTGGGTGTTTTTGTTAAAGATTCGATGGTACCAATGGTGGCTATTATGACCTGTACCACAATTATCGCTTTTGTAATTTTGAATATCGGTAAAAGAAAAATCAAGAAAAACGTTGTGAATTCTGGAGATGACGAAATTATGGTGGGGCATTGAGTTGATGGTCAAGAAACTTATAAATCAAAAAAAAACAAACCTCGTTTAAAAGATTTTAAAGGAAGTTTGTTTAATATTATTCGATTTGTATTGGTTGGCATGAGCTAGAAGTTCGTTCCAGTGGTGACACGCAACGAGACTCTCGCTGATGAGATATGTTTTTATGAGCAAAATTTATTAATTTGGCATAAAAGTTTTTGGAATTTTTTCCGCTCTTTCTCTTTCAAATATTAGAGAAACAATACTCCATTTTCCTTTGTCGAAGAAAAGTTGAATACTGTTAATTCCTCTTCTTGCCAAGGATCCATTTCTTACTAATCTCGTTTCATAAGTGCTCCAAACGTGTGCAATATTTCCAAATATTCTCACTTCTCTATTGATTTCACTTTCATAAAATGCTGTTTTCATTACCATTTCATCAGTTTCTTTGTGAAAATCTTTTAGCGACATTGTTACTTGCTTTAGTTCTCCATTCACGTCGTCCAAATATGAATAAATTGCATTTGGATTGTGAATTGATAAATCTCTTTCCCATTGTCTTTTTTCTCCAGCTTCTCCTGAAACGACTTCATAAAATGCGTTGATTATTCCTTCGATTGTTAAAACGTCATTTGCTAACGGATAATTTTTAGTTAATTCTTGTGTTTTTGAATTTTGAGTTGTCATAAATAGTTTTAAAATTGTTCTTTCATATTGATTTTTGAGCAAACTAAAACTTTATAAACCTTTTCTAAAAACTTTTTATGCAAACGTATTGATTTCTTATTTTGTTATTTCCATTTCTTATTTTGCAATTATAACATAAACTTATTTATTGAGGAATTTAGACATTCTTTATAACTTTTTCCAACTGCAACTTTTACGTCTTTCAAAATTATGTGATTATCTTCTAAAATATCAATGTTACTTAAATTTACGATATACGAATTATGAACTCTCATAAATTCATTTGGTAAGTTTTCAATTAAATCTTTTAGCGATTTATAATAAATATATTTTTTGTTTTCTGTAGTTAGAATTTCAACATAATTTCCTAAACCTTTAATTACAGTAATTTCGTCAAAATATAATTTTATTAATTTTTTATTAGTTTTAATAAAAGTAAATTTTTCATTTTTCATAAATGGTTCTTGTTTTTATTCGGTTTTTCGAAAATAATGTCCAACTACTGTATACTCGAAAATTTATTCTTTATAGTTATCAAATGTATTGTTTTTTTCTTGCAACCTACGCCTCCCCTTTCGTTCTCTTCTCTGGTCTAATAATCATCCTTAAAGATTGGTCTTTTGAGAAATAAGCAATCATCCAATGGTAAAAAGTATTTAATCTATTGCGGTAGGTTATCAAAGACATAAGGTGCACAAATAACCAAATTATCCAAGCCAAAAAGCCATTAAAATGCATTTTTAGTTTAGGTAAATCGACAACGGCTTTGTTTTTTCCAATGATGGCCATAGAACCTTTGTCATAGTATTTAAAGGGTTTTAAAGGCTTATTTTGAAGCATAAGCTTGAAGTTTTCAGCCAAATTTAATCCCTGCTGAATGGCGACTTGCGCTACTTGCGGATGACCTTCCGGGAAATTTTCATCAGTAAATTGGATACAGGTATCACCAATAGCGTAGATGTTCTCAGTGGCGTTTACTTTGTTGAAAGCATCAGTTGTCATTCGTTTGCCACGATCGTAACTTTCTAACGGAATTCCTTCAAATTCTCTTGCCGAAACTCCAGCTGCCCAAATTAAGTTTTTGGTTTGTATGGTTTTTCCATCGGCAAAGAAAACAGTATCCTCTTTATAATCGACTACTCGAGTGTTTAGTTTGACCACAACTCCTAAATCTGTTAAAGCTTTAAGAGTATCTACTTGAGATGCCGTGCTCATCGGGGATAATAAAGCATCTCCACCATCAATCAAATATACATTACTGGCGGATGTTTCCAGTTCAGGATATTCTTTGAGTAATATATTTTTCCGCATCTCGGCAAACATTCCGGAAACTTCAACTCCTGTAGGTCCACCCCCAACAACCACAATAGTCAAAAGTTTTCTGCGCTGACGAATATCTTTGCAAATGGCCGCTTTTTCCAGATTTTTTAATAATGTATTGCGCATCTCAATGGCATCATTGAGTGTTTTCATCGGGATGGCATTTTTCTTGACATTTTCCATACCAAAATAGCTCGTTTCGGCACCCGTTGCAAAAACAAGATAATCATAGTTCAATTCTCCGTTATTGAGTATAATTTTGTTTTCGGCAGGAATTACTTTTTGTAATTCTCCCAAACGAAACTGCAGATTCTTTTTGCCTGCAAAAAATTTTCGGAAAGGATAACTGATACTTGACGGTTCTAAAAAAGCTGTTGCCACCTGATAGATGAGTGGTGGAAAGAAATTGTAATTGTTTTTGTCAACAAGCGTAACTTCAATTCCTTCTATATTTTGTAGTTCTTTAGCAAGATTTATTCCTGCAAAGCCTCCACCTACTATAACAATTTCCATATTGTGTTTTTATGACATAATTAAAAAAAAACATCCCTAAATATACACTATTTAGGGATGCTATAAAAATATGAAATATTAAAAAACTTTTAAATAATTAGTTCTTTTTGAATTTTTTAACAGGCTTTTCTGAAGGTTCATTTTTGTTTTGCAACAAATAATTGGCCAATAATTTTTCTATCAATTCGTCTTTGGTCAAGTGATGAAAAATGGTTTTTATTTTTGTTTTAAATTCGGCATCAACCTCGTGATTAGGTTTGGTTTTGAAGATTTGTTTCGCCCATAAAAGTGCGTTGTTTTCCTCAATGCTGGCCACAGACGGTTTCTTGAATTTAGTAAATTTGATTCCCAATTCTTTTTCGAAATCGGCAATTTCAGCCACTTCTTCAGGTTGTAAAACGGTTAAAGAAAGTCCTTTCGCTCCCGCTCTCGCAGTTCTTCCGCTTCTATGTACATATACTTCGTACACATCAGGCAAATGATAATTGACTACGTAAGATATCTCTTTTACGTCAATTCCTCTTGCTGCCAAATCAGTGGCCACTAGTATATTAATGTGTCCCTCGCGAAATTGCTCCATGATTCGGTCACGGATTCCTTGTGACAAACTTCCGTGTAAAGCGCCGGAAGAAAATCTATTGATGGCCAGATTTTTGGCTAATTTATTGACAGCAGCTTTGGTTTTACAAAAAATAATACCACGTTCCCCGTCTTTCGAATTCAAGAAATGCATCAAAACATCCAGTTTTTCTATAGGATCAACCACAATATAATTGTGATCAATTCCTTGATTACCTATAGTTTCCATATTGGCACTTACCTGAACTACGTTTTTGTTCAAGTAATTCTGAACCAATTGCTTTATGGTTCCAGGCATAGTCGCCGAGAACAAAAAGGTTTTATGGTTTTTCGGCAATTCGGCAATAATTTCATCCAAACCTTCTTTAAGAATGGTCACCATTTCATCGGCTTCATCGAGAACCAAAAAGTTCGTGTCTTTTAGACTTATTGCTGAACGCTGAATCAAATCGATCAAACGCCCTGGTGTTGCCACCACAATATGTGTCGGAGCAGTCAATCGTTCTATCTGTGGTTTGATTGGAATTCCACCACAAACAGCTGCTATAGAAACCTCCGGAAGGTATTTGGCGTAACTCTCCAAATTATTGAAAATCTGTTGTCCCAATTCTCTTGTAGGAACTAAAATTACAGCTTGTACTGTTGGCACTTGCGTATCTATTAATTGCAATAACGGCAAACCAAAAGCGGCAGTTTTACCGGTACCTGTTTTGGCAAGCCCAACAATATCTGTTGTATTTGCTAAAAGTAACGGAATGGTTTTTTGCTGAATTTCGGTCGGGGTTACAATTCCCATTTCGGTAATCGCTTTAAGTATACCTGCTGAAATTCCTAAATCTGAGAATTGTTTTGACATATTTTTTGTTTTATTATTTTATAAAAAATGGTGTTGATTGCCACTTTGTTTTTTAGCCCCGATAGCAGCGGTATCCTTTCCTGGCCTCCTTTAGGCAAGGAAAGATATAGCGGATAGCGGGATTAGCTCCCGAAAATTATTATTATTTCTGTACTAAAAGATGCACTGCCGTGCATCTCTACAATACACTGAAAATTGTATTACTGCTATTTAGAAACTGAACACTAAAAACTGAACACTATTCTTAATCGGCTTCGTTCATGATTTTTTCACGATACTTTTTCCCTATTAGTAAGGTCATTTTTAATCGGTAATCATCTACAAGCCATTCTCTATAGTTTTTACTGCATTGGCTCAAGCATTTTGAATAACGTTTTACACGGCATTCTATATCGGCTTCCAGTTCTTTTGATAATGATTTTGCTTCTTGTAATTCCTCTGTATTATCCACGCACATGGCAGCATGTTGATCGATAGATTTTTCCAGAACTACTTTGGATCTTAAATTTTGGGCTATTGCCAATTTATGTTCTTCGTCGACATCAAAAGTGACATCGGCAGTTTTGCTGAATTTCGCGCGCAATTCCGGCGGCATGGTGTATTTAAAATACAACTCAATTTCGGTGTCATCACGTAGATTTTCTAAGTAAAACTCGGGTGATTTAAAGATATGTTGCCAGTTTACGGGTTCGCTCCACAATCCAAAACGAGCGGCATTATTTCCTAAATCGATAACATTAAAAGTATCTTTATTAGGCAATTTTCGAGATCCACGACCAATCATTTGATAGTATAAAGTCAATGATTTTGTGGCTCTGTTCAAAATAATAGTTTCTACCGTAGGCTCATCAAAACCAGTTGTCAAGATACCAACCGATGTTAAAATGGCATCCGGAGTATGCTTGAACCAGTGTAAAATATCTTTTCTTTCCTCGTTATTGCTGGTATTGTCAAGATGACGAATGGCATAACCGGCTTCTCTAAAGGTTTCATAAACATAGAGTGAAGTGTTGATACCATTATTAAAAATCAAAGTCTTTTTGCCTAAAGATTTTTCGGTATAGGCGTGCAATAATTTTTCTTGCATGGCCATATTGGTATATAAATCATCAGATGATTTTACGGTATAATCCCCGTTAATTCCCACTTTAAGGGAAGTCAAACCTACGTCATAACTATAGGTAACTGCTTTTGCCAAGAAACCATTTTCGATCAATGAATTGATGGTATCTCCTACAATAAGTTCATCGTAGCTTTCGTGCATTGGTAATTTTATGTTCGAACTCAAAGGTGTTGCGGTCACTCCAAGAATGAATGCATTTTTGAATGAACTTAATAATTTTCGAAATGAATTGTAATGCGCCTCATCAATAATTACAAGACCTACATTGTCTAAATGTAATTTTTCGTCATTTATTCTATTTTTTAAAGTTTCAACCATGGCCACAAAACAAGAATAATCGTTTTGATCAGGAAGCTCTTTTACTTTACTGTTGATGATTTTGTTTTTTACATCAAAACCCTTTAACATTTTTGAAGTTTGCTTACACAATTCGATACGATGCGTCAAAACAACCACTTTTTTATTGTGTTGAGACAAATAACGGCGAACGATTTCTGAAAAAACTACTGTTTTTCCACCACCTGTAGGCAATTGGTACAATAAATGGTGTTGTGGAGGTGCATTATCGATACGCTCAAATATGGCGTCAATATCTCCTTTTTGGTAAGCGTAAAGTTCTTTTTTGCTTTCAATTTCAATTTCTAATGTCTCTTGATGCATTGTTTTTTATTGGATTTTTGCAAAAATACGCCGAAAAAACAGTTATTCAGCCAAAATTTATTTAAAAATTATAGGATGGATTAAATAAAATTGATTTGCAAGCCGTTATGAATTAATCAAACTGCTCCACAATTGTTTTAAAATCAGATTCATTGTACCATTTCTGGATTGAAGTCTGGTTTTGTATCTTAATAATTCTTGTTTTGAATTCGGCTGCAATTCCATTCGAAATAATAAAATTTACGGCCTGTTCGAAAGAATTGAACATGCTTTTATAAAATAATTCTTGTTTTATATCGTGTTTCGCAGAGAAAAATTGCGCAATCTCTATATTATAAAGCATCACATCCGCGATCACAAAAGGATCTACACCCAACAATATAAAATGTTTAATGTGTTTTTGAGCCACAGAACGCCGCATCTTTGGCTTTTTCCTTTTCCCTTTTGTTTGTAGCGGGAAATATTCATTGGAAATTTTGAGTTTGCATTCCTGTAATAATATGTCCTCCTTTGGATTAAAAACAAAATTATAATAGACTTTTACGGGACTGAATTTTTCGTACAATTCGAGGATTTGCTCTTCCAATTGTTCTTTATTGAGTTGGTTCAAGTATTTTTTTAAATCGCGCTTGCTCATTATCAAAGTTTAAGAATACAAAAGTAATTTACTTTGTTAAGGAATGACTCTAAAATCAATGTTATTACTTAATTTTGGCCTCTATAATTGTAAAAAAAACTGCAAATGTTCAAGATTTTTAAGGTTACCGCCATTTTAGAAGGAATCTCTTATTTGGTTTTATTTTCGAATATGCTTTTTATCAAGCCTACTCATATTGAATTGTACAAAACATTGTTGTACCCAATCGGAATGAGTCATGGCATATTATTTATAGGGTATGTTTTGTTGGCTTTTTTGTTGAAAAGTGCTCAAAATTGGGATTTTAAAAATTTCAGTTTTATATTAATTGCTTCGGTATTGCCTTTTGGAACTTTTTATATCGAAAAAAAATATTTGTAAAATATGAGCAAACTCATTCATTTTATTTTTAGTTTCCTCTACCCTATTTTTAGAAATTGGGGGTTGAGTCGAAGTTTTGCGACTTATTTAAGTTTGTTTTTCAATACAATTGTGCTTTGTTTTCTGGCTTACGGCTTATATATTGTATTCCGATTTATATTGGTAACCATAATGACCATTGTTGCGCAAAGAACTAAAACTAAATTTGATGATTTGTTGGTAACCAATAAAACAGCCAAATATATTGCCTACTTATTCCCATTATTTTTTGTTTTTAAATCGGTTCCGGTAATTTTGGATAAGTTTGAATATTGGGAAGATTTTTTTGGAAAATTAGTGGGGATTTATATCATCCTGTTGATTTTATGGATCATTCGTACTGTATTTAATTCCTTACGGGATTATCTAAAACTAATTCCGAGATACAGTGATAAACCTATCGATAGCTTCATTCAGGTTATTATGATTGTGCTATGGATGTTTGGAATTGCACTGATTATTTCAAAATTGTTTGATATTGACCAAAAAGAATTATTGACCATTCTTGGTGCTGTTTCGGCAATAATAATCTTGATTTTTAGAGATACCATTTTGGGATTTGTGGCGAGTGTTCAAGTGGCGATAAACGATATGGTACGAATTGGTGATTGGATCACCATGGATCGTTATGGTGCCGATGGTGATGTGATTGAAATCAATTTGGCTACGGTAAAAGTTCGGAATTTTGATAATACCACTACCACTATTCCCACGTATAGTTTGAGTTCCGATTCGTTTCAAAACTGGCGTGGAATGCTCAATTCTGATGGAAGACGTATCAAGAGGCACATTATAATCAAAGCCAATAGCATTCGATTTTTAGGAGAACAGGAATTGGTCAATTTGAAAAAAGTAGAACTTTTGAGTGCTTATATTGATACTCGAAAAATCGAAATTAACAACTATAACCGCGGCCATAGAATTGATAAATCTATTGCCATAAATGGTCGAAACATGACCAATTTAGGGTTGTTTCGAAAATACATTACACAATATCTGCAACAATATCCAGGGTTAAATAAGGATATGCTTATGCTTTGCAGACAACTGCAACCAACTCCTTACGGCGTACCCCTTGAGATATATGCTTTTTCAAAAGACAAACGTTTCGAAAATTACGAATACATCCAAGCGGATATATTTGACCATATCATTGCCTCGGTTGCCTATTTTGATTTGGAAATTTTCGTAATGCCTTCAGAAAACATTGTAAAACAGTAGAAGTAGTTTTTACAATCGATCTTTTACAAACTCAATTTCGGTTTTTCCATGAGCTTTTGGTTTCCCGTCATCGCCAAGATTTACCATGGTGGTGCTGTCAATAGTGATGATTGTTTCGCGCGTCATCATGTTTCTGGCTTCACATTTTAAAGTAAGTGAAGTGTTTCCAAATTTGACAACATCAATACCAATTTCGATAATATCTCCTTGTCTTGCCGAACTTCTGAAATTGATTTCAGACATGTGTTTGGTAACAATTTTGTTGTTTTCTAATTGTATAATGGAATACAAAGCCAATTCTTCGTCTATCCAAGCTAATAATTTACCTCCAAATAAAGAACCATTGGGATTTAAGTCCTCTGGTTTTACCCATTTTCTTGTATGAAATCGCATATTTTTTAATTTAATAATGCTAAAATAAGATATTGCTAACAGTAATTTTTATAATTTTAAAGAAAAAAAATGAATCAGAGAGATCAATTAATCAAAGAAATTCGAGGAGAAGCATTGGGAAACATGAGCAATCAATCGTCTTCAGATGAGCTGTTTCAAAATGAGGTGCTCAGACCCATTTTGAAATTACAGAACGATTTGTTTATCGCTTCATTTTTAAATTATATCAGTAAATACAAAAGGGATTTTTATACCAAAACAGTTGAAAATAAACTGGCTATTATTGAAAACGCAATTCAAAAAGACATCAAGTTTAGAAATGCCTTAAAAGGAATGATTATTGGATTATTTACTACCGATGAATATGAGCTTTATATCAAGAATTCTTCCAATCTTAACAAAAGAATGATGAACTTATTGATTGAAAGGTTGAAAAACCAAGTGCAGTTGTTTGATAAGGAGAATTAATCAACTTAATTATTGCGTAGTTTTAACGCAATGAAATTTGTTTTTGACTATATTATTTTTTTTAACAAGATTTATACTTTATAAAAAATCTTCTAATTACTGTTTTTCTCTATTTATTTAAAAAACACATTCTTAAAACTTTGCATTTTTTCTTACTTCTTATTAATTGACGTAGTGTATTTTTTAGATTATTCACTAAAACGATTTATTAATTATGAATTATTGATTTATTACATTTAATTAACGTGAAATAAATTAATATGTTTCTTTTTTACTTATTATTGTAATGTATTGATAATTCTATTATTGATAATTATTTCATGATATTTTTAATATTTCGCAAATGGAAAGAAGAGAGGCACTAAAAAAGATAGCTTTTTTGATGGGTGGAGCAATTTCAGCCACAACAATGGGCGTTTTATTTGAAAGTTTTACAGTATTCGATCCCGAAACGAATACGTATTTCTATTCAGCAACTGACGAAGAAATTTTGGCTGAATTTGCCGAAATTATTTTACCGGCAACGGCACTATCTCCTGGTGCAAAAGAGGCCGGTGTTGGTGCTTTTATACCATTAATTATAAAAGATTGTTATCCTTCGAAGCTGCAAAATGTTTTCAAAAATGGATTTGACGACATGTTAACTAAATGCAAAACTAAATTCAACAAAGAATTCCTGAGTCTAAATAGCGAAGAAAAAACTCAACTCATGAGTGAATTAAAACTACAAGCTATCGCTAGCAATAAAGAACCATCTTTCTTTTTGATTGCTAGGGATTTAAGCATATTGGGTTATTTTTCTTCGGAAATCGGTTGTACAATGGCTAGAGAATATTTGCCTATTCCGGGAAGGTACGATGGTAGTGCCGAATACAAACCCGGTCAGAAAGCTTGGGCTACCTAACACCAAAGTACTTACAATTAATTTTTTATTAATTCCTAAAAAAAGACTCGTGAATATCAATACTGATTTAAAGAAACAAAATACTTATGACGCAATTGTTATAGGTTCAGGAATAAGTGGTGGATGGGCAGCCAAAGAATTAACGGAAAAAGGACTAAAAGTCCTGATGCTGGAACGTGGCATGAACATCGAACACATTAAAGATTATGATTCGGCAATGAAAGCGCCTTGGGAAATACCATATGCCGGAAAAATGACCGAAGAACAAAAGCGAACGCATCCCGTGCAAACCAGAGATTACCCATATAGCCAGGCTAATGAAAAATGGTGGGTAAACGATTTGGAATGTCCGTATACAGAAGACAAGCGTTTTGATTGGTACAGAGGTTTCCATGTTGGAGGAAAGTCTTTAATGTGGGGACGTCAGAGTTATCGCTTAAGTGATCACAATTTTGAAGATAACGCCAGAGATGGCCACGGTAATGACTGGCCAATTCGATATAAAGATATTGCGCCTTGGTATGATTATGCAGAAAAATTTGCTGGAATTAGTGGTCAAGTAGAAAATTGGCCTTTATTGCCTGACGGTCAATTTTTACCGCCAATGGATTTGAATTGCGTTGAAAAATCAGTAAAAGAACGTATTGAAAAGCATTATAATAGATCTAGAATCTTAACTATTGGTCGTACTGCAAATCTAACGGTTCCTCATTTAGGAAGAGGCAATTGCCAATATAGAAATTTATGCAGTAGAGGTTGTCCATTTGGAGCTTATTTCAGTACACAGTCTTCCACCTTACCGGCGGCTATGGCTACTAAAAGGCTGACTGTTCGCCCCTACTCGATTGTCAATCATATTATTTATGACAAAGACACCAAAAAAGCCAAAGGCGTAATGGTTATTGATGCTGAGACTAATGAAACTATGGAGTTTTATGCAAAAATCGTTTTTGTAAACGGGTCAACTTTAGGTTCTACTTTTATTTTGTTGAATTCAACTTCTGAAGCTCATCCAAATGGTTTGGGTAATGGTAGTGGACAGCTGGGTCATAATTTAATGGATCATCACTTTAGATGTGGTGCTGAAGGAAGTGCTGAAGGTTTTGAAGACAAATATACGTATGGACGAAGAGCCAACGGTATTTACATTCCTAGGTACCAAAACTTTAATGGAGACAAACGCGATTATTTACGTGGTTTTGGATATCAGGGTGGTGCCAGTAGAGGCAATTGGCATAAAGATGTGGCCGAATTGGCTTTTGGTGGTGATTTCAAAGAAACATTATCAAGACCCGCTGATTCTTGGACAATGGGATTAGGAGGATTTGGCGAAATGCTTCCATACTATGAAAATAAAGTTTATATCGATCATTCTAAAAAAGACAAATGGGGACAACCAGTATTGGCTATCGACTGTGAATACAAAGAAAACGAAGCCAAAATGCGTGAGGACATGATGTATGATGCTGCGGAAATGCTGGAAGCTGCTGGCATGAAAAACGTAAAAACCTATGATAATGGTTGTTTTCCAGGAATGGCAATTCACGAAATGGGGACTGCCCGTATGGGGAGCGATCCAAAAGAATCTGTATTGAACAAATGGAATCAAATGCACGAAGTGAGCAATGTATTTGTGACTGATGGTTCATGTATGCCT
>Ga0184629_10000125_pt1 | contig 31176 bp, 27 predicted proteins | sample PLM4_32_b1_FD_133158 | JGI IMG/M metagenome (GOLD analysis project Ga0184629, IMG submission 133158) | Groundwater sediment microbial communities from an aquifer in East River, Colorado, USA - PLM4_32_b1 | ecosystem: Environmental > Terrestrial > Soil > Riparian zone | place: USA: East River...
CCGCTAGCAATTTTGCTTTTGCAGCAGCATCCGTTTTTTCTTTAGCATCTGCAACCAGTTTAGCTTGGGCATCAGCATCGGCTTTGGCCTTAGCGTCTGCTATTAATTTGGCAGCGGCGTCGGCTTTCGCTTTAGTGTCTGCGGCAACTTTAGCTTGGGCATCAGCATCAGCTTGGGCTTTAGCATCTGCTATTAATTTGGCGGCGTCAGCTTTCGCTTTAGTGTCTGTGGCCAGTTTCGCTTGGGCATCAGCATCAGCATCGACTATGACTTTTGTATCCGCTAGCAATTTTGCTTTTGCAGCAGCATCCGTTTTTGCCTTAGCATCTGCAGCCAGTTTGGCTTGTGCATCAGCATCGGCTATGACTTTTGTATCCGTTAGCAATTTTGCTTTTGCAGCAGCATCTGTTTTTTCTTTAGCATCTGCAACCAGTTTGGCTTGGGCATCAGCATCGGCTTTGGCTTTTGTATCCGCTAGCAATTTTGCTTTTGTAGCAGCATCCGTTTTTGCCTTAGCATCTGCAGCCAGTTTGGCTTGTGAGTCTGCAACCAGTTTGGCTTGGGCATCAGCATCGGCTAGGACTTTTGTATCCGCTAGCAATTTTGCTTTTGCAGCAACATCCGTTTTTTCTTTAGCATCTGCAACCAGTTTAGCTTGGCCATCAGCATTGGCTTTGGCCTTAGCGTCTGCTATTAATTTGGCGTCGGCATCGGCTTTCGCTTTAGTGTCTGCGGCCAGTTTCGCTTGGGCATCAGCATCAGCATCGGCTTTCGCTTTGACAGCAGCGGCAGCGGCGTCAGCTTTCGCTTTAGTGTCTGCGGCAACTTTAGCTTGGGCATCACCATCGGCTTTGACTTTTGTATCCGCTAGCAATTTAGATTTAGTGGCAGCATCCGTTTTTTCTTTAGCATCTGCAACCAGTTTGGCTTGGGCATCACCATCGGCTTTGGCCTTAGCGTCTGCTATTAATTTGGCAGCGGCGTCAGCTTTCGCTTTAGTGTCTGCGGCAACTTTAGCTTGGGCATCAGCATCGGCTTTGGCTTTTGTATCCGCTAGCAATTTTGCTTTTGCAGCAGCATCCGTTTTTGCTTTGGCATCAGCAGCCAGTTTGGCTTGCGCGTCTGCATCGGCTTTGACTTTTGTATCCGCTAGCAATTTTGCTTTTGCAGCAGCATCCGTTTTTTCTTTAGCATCTGCAACTAGTTTGGCTTGTGCGTCTGCATCGGCTTTGGCTTTTGTATCCGCTAGCAATTTTGCTTTTGCAGCAGCATCCATTTTTGCTTTGGCATCAGCAGCCAGTTTGGCTTGCGCGTCTGCATCGGCTTTGACTTTTGCATCAGCGGCCAATTTAGATTTAGTGGCAGCAGTTTCTGGTTTTTTATTTGCAACAATTAATGCAGCCGCATCGGCTTTATCTTTACTATCAGCAGCCAATTTTGCTTTAGTTATTGCAGCTTGAGCATCTGATTTAGCTTTGGTATCTGCAGCCAATTTTGCTTTTGCAGCAGCAGCATCTGCTCTAGTTTTTGCGGCAGCGGCTAATCTAGCTTTTGATTCAGCAGCAACTTGAGCTTGAACTTTCGCATTTGCCTCAGCAGCGGCTTTGGTATCTTCTTTTGGTTTTTCAGGAACTACTTTTCTAGTATCTGCAGGCGGAATTAATGCCCCTTCCTCTTCATCATCACCATAATCATAATTATTGTTATTCACTTTATAAGCTAAAACAATTATGTGGGAAGCCCCCAAGTTTGAAATATCACCCAATCCCATTCCGTAAGAATATTCAAGTGCAATTTTTTGGGTAATATTAAAACCTACACCAGCAGAAATCCCAAAAACAGAATTATATCCCGCATGTGCCCATATACCTTTAGGTATTGAGTACATTGCAGTTCCAGAAATAACAGTTTTATCTTTGTTTAACTCGGTTTTTAACAACCCAGAAAATTTACTTTTATCTAAAAATCCATACGACTCAATAAAACCGGTGTACATTACATAGGCTTCAATTCCTTTATTTGGATCATCTTTTAAAATTCCCGAACCAAAATTGTAAGTAACCAAATTATTAAACGCAAGTCCAAAATCGAGAAAAGTATTACCATAATTGATACCTGGGCTTATGGCCAATAAGTTATTTGAAGGGACATTATTTAAAGAAGGATCATTAAAATTATCAATAACTTGACCGCTATTTAGTCCACTTTTGTAAGCACTTAAATTGATACCAAAAGTTAAATTACTGTCTTCTTGAAGTACAATATTATGGGCAAAATTGGCCATAAGGCCAAATGTGGTTAACACTCCATAATTTTGTTGAAAAACACCCAAAGCTACTCCTTCATTTTCTCTGAAACGGCCAGAATAACTTAATAAATAAGTTTGGGGTGCATTATCGAATCCAGCCCATTGTCTTTTATTAAAAAGCGTTATATAAGCACTTTGCTGTCTGACAAAACTAAAAGTAGGATTAATTACAAAAGAGTTGAATTTTAAAGAGTTTCCTTGAGGAATAACAAACGAAACAGCACCGTCTTCTTGAGCATAGAAAACATGTATTGCAAAGAAAAAAAAGAAAACACTTAAAAAAAAATTTTTCATACGTAACTAATATTGTTTTTTGGGTCCCGATAGCTATCGGGGGTAATTTGCATATCTTCATTTGTGTTTACGACATAATTAGTTGACATGCTCATTTCATATTATTTTAAAACAGTTATCGAACCCTTTTTGGCAGATTGACCAGTAGGGGTAATTATATAATAATAAACAGGATTAAAGTTTTTAAAATCAATAGCGGTTTGTGGCCATCCTGCATAATTATCATAATTATCAGTTTGGAACACTATTTCACCATATGAATTTAATATCATAACTTGAACTGGCTCTTTGAGATGTAAGGGATACGCAATAGTATATTTATCAGGAATAATCCAAGTATCGTTAGTGCCGTCATTATTTGGTGTCAGAATATTTGTAATATTTTCTCCAACGTTATAATTTACTTTATAGGCTACTTCAAATACAAACTCATTTGTACATCCTACTGTTTGTGTAATAATAACTTTATATTTTCCAATAGCAGTTACGTCTAAAGAGCTTTGGGTAGCACCAGAAATAGCAATATCACTTAAAAACCACTGATACAACGGATTAACCATATTTGTGGTAGTGGTTACCACTAATGTTTCGTCTTGCTCTATGAAATTCATTTGAGGAACACTTATAGTGCTACTCAATACTTTTAAATCAATGCTTGCGGTCGAGAAACACCCCCCAAAATCAACATCACAGGTATAACTCCCGGGTAAATTGGTTTGATACGTTTGGGCCGTTGCCCCAGAAACTACTGAATTATCTTTTTTCCAAACATAAGAGTTCCCTGCAGAAACTGATAAAGTAGTATTCCCTGAACTGGAACAAAAAGGATTTCCGGCACTTGATGCAATTGTGGCAGAAGAACCAGAAGAGTCACCTATCGTAACCCGCTGAGAACTGGAATTAACCTCCGAACAAAGACCATAATCCAGTTGAGCATAATAAACTCCTGCAGAATTAACCACTAAAGAACTAGCTGTTTGTCCTGCAATCAAAACATCATCCTTATACCAATTGTATTTTAATTCAGGGTAATTGGCGGGGGAGGAATCCGGAATAGATGGTGTCGGATTATCAATAGTAAGTGTAATGCTACCTCCACTACAAAAACTTATGGAACTATTTTTATTATTGATAAAAAAAGGACCATTGTAGGCTTTGAAATAAGCGGAAAAAGATTTTGTACTAACCGTACCTAGAATAGTAAAACTAGAACTTGGAGTTCCCACGGAGGGTTTAACTCTTAATTGATAAAGATTAGATCCAACTAAATTTGTTGGCACTGCAAAAGTTATCGTTTTATCTGTTGCTGTATCTGGAGGCGTACCGTTTAAGGGAGGCAATGTTGTGGTTGCTGTTGGTGTTGCAAAAGATCCTGAAGAATCTGAAAGTTCCACTTCAAATGTTACGCTAGGATCGAATCCGTTTATCTTAAAAAAAGCTTGATATTCATTAAATATTTGGCCCGCATTATCAGGATGGGGACCACCAGCACAAATCTTATTGAATGGTAATTGCTGTGGGGCAATTGTTTGCGCAAACAACGATACTGTTGAAGGCAAAACCAACAACATAAAAAAAAACAAATATTTATTAGGGGAAAGAAGAGAAGTATTTTTGCTTATCATATTTAATATATTTTAAAAATAAAGCAATGAAATAACTGTTTTAATTAATAAAATGAAAGCTAAACCCATTTGAATTTAACTTTCATTTTATTAAAAAGTACTACTACTATAACTTTAATATTATTTAGACGCGGTAAATTTAGAAAGAGATAATCTAAAATCCGGTTTTCTTGGATTGGCATAGTCAACGAATGTTTCCGCATTACTCGTTTTGGAATGAAGATTAAAAAACACACTATTACCATAATAACCTTCCAAATCTTCATTGTCAGGAATCCCTTCTGTAAATATATTTCCTTTACAATAATTTAAATACATTTCTTCGATACGTATTTTTTTAAGATTTTTGTCATTAATTTCAATTTTACTATCTAAAACAACAGCTGGATTAAATCCTGACATAACACTTTTTCTTAAAACTATAGAAGCATTTTCAGCAACAAATAAAGCTTCTTTTACTAAACCTGCTTTAATATCAGCTTCAATATTTTCACTATCATTAAGCATTGTTAAATTCGTTGCTGTTACAAGCGTTTGTTTCTTTGTAAAATCAACTTCTTCTTTCTTTACATAAGAAGAAACATCCATGCAACGAGAACCCGAACTACTTGTTAAATAAGAAGATCTAATGGCTAATGAATTGTCTATTTTAGTTTGAGTACCTAAAGTGAATTTAAAATCAATACCACTAGAATAATAAGACACCGCTTTGGATATAACTGGCTCGCCTCCAAGAATTTCAAATGAATCTCCGGCAGCATAACTAACCATAATGTTTTCAAGAATCGTTTTGTTTCCGATACCTCCCAGTAAAACAGCATTAAAATTTTCAGAACCTCTCACTTTTTTACCTGCGAATTCAACTCTTACAAATTTTAAAACTCCCGAAGAACTAGCTGAATTAAGACCACCATAAGTAGTTAAGCTAGGATCTAAATCGTAATTTACTGAAGAGTAACTTCCGAATTTATTAATAGGTGCATCTCCCAGAATCACAATCCCTCCCCAGTCACCTGCTTTTTTAACACTTCTGTTTGAAGTAAAAACAATAGGGTCCGTTTCTAAACCTTCCGCTAAAATTTGGGCTCCTTTTGTAATGATAAGAGTCCCTTTAGACTGAAAATCTCCAATAATAACGGTACCAGGTTCAATAGTAAGAATTGCATTATTAGTAACATACACATTACCTTGTAAAATATAAACATCTTTTTTAGACAATTTAGTATTTACAGCAATATTTCCAGCAAGTATAACCGTTGCTTCACCATAGTCAACTTTACTGGGTTTAAATTCTGTCCAGTTGTTTAACCAGTTACTTGAACCGATAATTCCTTTTTCTTGTTGTGCATTTACATTACAAACAATCAAAAGAAAAACCCACATAAATAAATAAATGTTTTTCATAGGTTGGGGGGCATTTAGGGTAAAAAATAATAATCTCCGTAGGATAAGAGTGCAACTCATTTCGAGTTTAAAGATCTACTTTAAAAATAAAATAACAATATAAATATCTATATCTTAATTTCTAAAAAAATTAAATGCTATTGTTCTTCAAAACCATGCAATGCTTTCATAGTTTGCTCATAAAACAAGATAGAATTAACTATAGATTGTTTGTCAGAGTATGGCAACATTTTTCTTTGAAAATCTACTGTAATATCTAAAAAAGTATTAGTAGCTTCAGTTTCTAACTCTAATGCTTTTCTGTGTTCTGCATCATCTGGAATACCTAAATCAGTCATAGTAACACCTGGTTTAGTAGCCAATGCAATATACGGTAATGTTTTAACAAGAACTTTAATACGCTCAATATACAATTCCAACAATTCTCCTTTTGACATTGCTTTCAGTGTTTTGTCATCATAATACGTGCGAATTGCTGCTGTCGTACTAATGATACTTTTTGGCATATTTGGATTTTTAACCTGTGCCTTCATTGTCGAGCTTGCTGCTAACAAAAAAATACTGAAAAAAATAATTTTCCCTTTCATATCTTGGATATTTTAATTTATAGAAACAAACATATACAAATATGTTCGAACTCACAAGTTTTAAATATAATTTTTAAGATCATTTTTATCTAAAAACACCAAAAAAACAGCTTTACACCGAGCAAAATCAACACTTTATCGATGTTTTTAAAAACCTAAACATTTAAGTTAATTAACAAATAAAAACAATAAAATATAGAATTATTCTGATTAAAATATAAATGAAATTATTCCCCTCCAAATAGCACCAAACAATATACAAAAGTTATTAACACTTAGAGGATGACATTATAGCAATTGTAACTTTTAAAATGGTTGTTTTTTGTTAAAACAATTAAACACAAACTTTAGTTCAGAATCTTTTAGGCTAATTCATTTTCATATATCTTTGCTTCATGCAATTCTCAGAAATTCTAGGTCAAGATTATATTAAGAACCATTTGACAAAAAGCGCCGATTTAGGTAGAATTCCGCATGCCCAATTGTTTGTTGGACCAGAAGGAAGTGGAACTTTACCCATGGCTATTGCCTATTCGCAGTATGTTCTTTGTAACAATAAAGACAGTAAAAATGAAGGAGCTAATGAATCCTGTAATATAAAATTTCAGAAACTATCGCATCCTGATTTGCATTTTGTATATCCAACAGTAAGTACAGAGGAAGTAAAACAAAAACCAAAAAGTATTGATTTCATAACTGATTGGAGACAATTTATAACTCAAAATCCTTACGGGGGTTTATTTGATTGGTATGCCAAATTGGGCGTTCAAAATAAACAAGGGGAGATTCGAGTAGATGACGCCCAAGAAATCTTGAAATCATTATCGTTAAAATCATATGAAGGCGGTTATAAAATAATGATTGTTTGGATGGCTGATAAATTGAACATCGCTGCGTCCAATAAATTACTAAAATTATTGGAAGAACCACCCGAAAAAACTATCTTCATATTAATCTCCGAAAATGAAGAAGATATTATTCAAACCATTCGCTCACGATGCCAAATTGTTCATTTTAATGGCTTAAGCGAACAAACAATTGCCGACGGGCTAATTTCAAGAGAACAAATTGAACCCAAACTAGCGCAAAAAATTGCACATCAAGCTCAAGGAAATTATAGCAAGGCGCTTCATTTACTATTTGACGACAGTGACGATTTCCCTTTTGATCAATGGTTCGTGACCTGGGTTCGAGCAGCATTTAAAGCAAAAGGTAATGCGGCAGCCATTCAGGATTTAATTCTATGGAGTGAGCAAATTGCAGCATTAGGAAGAGAAACACAGAAAAAATTTCTTCAGTTTTGCATCGAAATGTTCCGTCAAGCTTTATTGCTGAATTACGAAGCAACAACTTTGGTCTATATAGAACCAAAAGTAGAAAAATTCAAATTGAAAAATTTTGCTCCATTTGTAAATGGGAATAACATAAATGACATTTTCAAAGAACTATCGGATGCCATGTATCATATAGAACGCAATGGAAATGCAAAAATAATTTTAACGGATTTATCCATAAAACTAACACGCTTAATTCACAAAAAATAATAAAAACATGAACAACATTGCCTCAATCTTAATTTTAGTTTTTTTAGCAATTACATTTTTACAGTCTGGTTATGATAAATTATTCAACTGGAAAGATAATGTAGAATGGTTAAAAGAACATTTTGCAAATACCCCTTTAAAAAACCAAGTACCGTTAGCTTTATTTAACATCTTGGTGATAGAATTGATTTCGGGCATATTATGTGTAGTAGGAAGTATAGAAATGAGCATGAACAGTGGAAGAGTATACGGACTATATGGCGCAATATTTTCATGTATCACATTAATTATGTTGCTATTCGGACAACGTTTGGCCAAAGATTATGATGGCGCCAGAACCATCGTTCTATATTTTATACCAGCAGTTATGGCTGTATATTGGCTTAATTAGAAACAGATAGCAGACAACAGATAGCAGACAACAGATGATGACACCAAAACACCCTTCGGAATCCTTAACGATATTAACTGATTTAGTTTTACCGAGTGAAACCAATCCATTAAACAACTTGTTTGGCGGAGAACTATTGGCTCGAATGGATCGTGCAGCCAGTATTGCAGCAGGAAGGCATTCCCGCAGAATTGGCGTAACGGCTTCTGTGAACCATGTTGCTTTCAACAAATCCATTCCACTTGGGAGTGTAGTGATTATAGAAGCCAAAGTATCCAGAGCCTTCAAAAGTTCGATGGAAATCTATCTGGATGTTTGGGTTGAAGACCGTCAATCCGGAAACAGAACCAAAGCCAATGAAGCGATTTATACTTTTGTGGCTGTCGATGATACCGGAAGACCTGTCGAAGTGCCTTCACTGGTTCCGGAAACAGATCTTGAAAAACAACGTTATGAAGCGGCTTTAAGAAGAAAACAATTAAGCTTAGTATTGGCCGGCAAAATGAATCCTCATGATGCGACTGAATTGAAAGCTCTTTTTATATAAACGCGAACGGGCGAAAAGGTTACAGCAGCAGATTTAATGTTTTAGATTTTTTACATTTAAAATTGAAATTGAAATTGCCTTTTGGTCACGTTATACCGCGTGAGGGATTGAAGCTAGCTACCGAAGTAGCGCGTAAAGCCCGACACCATTAGGAAAATGGGCGACTATTGATCCCTAAAAGTTAGCCTCTTTTCCTAATGGTGGCACGCCCAACTCATTTTATCAAACAAATACTGCCCGTAAAAACACTTATTGCAACTTCAAAAAAAAGAAGTATTTTTACGACCATTAAATTAAATCGATCCAATATTACAAGCCTATATTATTATTGCAAAAAAACATGAAAAAAGAAAAAGAGATGAAAGAAAAGAACAGTTCAGAGAAAGAAGCGAAGTTAAAAGCGTTACAACTTACACTTGACAAATTAGACAAAACCTACGGAAAAGGGACTGTAATGAAAATGGGCGACAAAGCCATTGAGGAAGTAGAAATTATTTCTTCGGGGTCTTTGGGAATTGATTTGGCATTGGGAGTTGGCGGATATCCAAGAGGACGAATCATCGAAATCTACGGACCAGAATCTTCAGGAAAAACAACCTTAACACTTCATGCTATTGCAGAAGCCCAAAAAGCGGGTGGAATAGCGGCTTTTATAGATGCTGAACATGCTTTTGACAGAAATTATGCTGAAAAATTGGGTGTTGACATCGAAAACTTAATCATCTCTCAACCGGATAATGGGGAACAAGCATTGGAAATCGCCGAAAATTTGATTCGTTCCGGAGCTATCGATATCGTGGTAATTGACTCGGTTGCCGCATTGACTCCAAAAAGCGAAATTGAAGGTGAAATGGGAGATTCAAAAATGGGTCTTCACGCTAGGTTGATGTCGCAAGCGTTGAGAAAATTAACGGGTACGATCAGCAAAACAAATTGTACGGTTTTCTTTATCAACCAATTGAGAGAGAAAATTGGCGTAATGTTTGGAAATCCTGAAACTACAACTGGAGGAAATGCCTTGAAGTTTTACGCTTCGGTACGTTTGGATATTCGTCGTTCAACTCAAATTAAAGACGGCGATAATGTACTTGGAAACAGAACCAAAGTTAAAGTGGTGAAAAACAAAGTGGCACCACCGTTTAAAGTAGCTGAATTTGACATTATGTATGGTGAAGGAATCTCTAAAACGGGTGAAATCTTGGATCTTGCCGTTGAGTTTGAAATCATCAAAAAAGCGGGTTCTTGGTTTAGTTATGGAGAAACCAAACTAGGACAAGGTCGTGATGCCGTAAAATCATTGATAAAAGACAATCCAGAATTGGCAGATGAACTTGAAGTGAAGATTAAAAATTACATCAAAGAATTGGCAGCTGCCTAAAAATCAATAAAGCCCGCAAATAGCGGGCTTTTTTATCAATGATTGGCTTATACTAAAAATAGTAGCCGTGTGTTTTTGTCACTATAGCTATGGAAGGATACAAATAGTTTAGATAAAATTTCAGCCACGAATTTCTCTAATTCATACGAATTAATTAGTAAAAATTCGTGAAATTCATGGCTGCTTTTTTTTGGCTTGAGATTTCAGTCAAATTCTGAAATTATTTATTCCCTTTGAGTTTATCTATTTTTTCAAACTCCAACAATTCATTATAAATTTCATCACGAACTTCTTCGCGAAGTTCTCTTCGATGAATCGGTCCTGTTTTGTCAGCAGTTTCAATATAAGGAAGGATTTTAACCCTCATAAGACCAGGACTTCCGCTATAGAAAGTATACGATAATCTCTTTTTATTATCTGGAAAAACCAAGGGTACTATGGGTAATTGATGCTCCACAGCCAAACGGAATGCGCCGTCTTTGAAAGTATCCAAAAGAATGGATTGATCATGTGGAACTCCTCCCTCCGGAAAAATACAAATACTTAGCCCACGGTCAATTCTTTTTTGGGCTTCATCAAAAACTTCCATTCTGCTTTTAGAACTATTTCGATCGACCAAAATACTGGTTCGTTTATAGAAAAAACCAAACAAAGGTATTTTGGCCAAAGACATTTTACCCACAAAAACAAAAGGATTTTCTACTGCCGCCAGCATTAACATAATATCCGTCATAGAGGTATGATTGGCCACAAACATGTAACTTCTATGAGGATCCAATTTTTCGACTTTATCGACTTTGTAATAAAATCCCATTCCAAAAAGAACACATTTTGCCCAAATACGAGACATTTTGAAAAAATAGGGATACCCACTTTCGGTTAAGATAGAAGCCACCAAAAAAGGGAGCATAATAATAATTGGAATTAGCATTACAACATAAAACCAAACCCGCCAAATGGCCCAAAATACCTTTTTTATACCTTTCATGTGTTGATAATAATTGTTCTTTATTGATCACATGTAATTCGCATATCATCATTGGTATTTACGCCCAATTTAAAATAATGCTCATTTCATAAGGTCAAAAGTAAGGAAACTTGCGGAAAATTTAGCAAAAGAATTAACTTTGCGACAAAAACTATTTTTCAATAGCAGGATCATTAGAGATTAAAATAAATAAAATGGCAAAAATACTTACAGGCGTTCAAAGCACGGGAACACCACATTTAGGAAACTTATTAGGGGCAATTATACCCGCGATAGCCTTATCAAATAAAGCAGAAAACGAGTCTTTCCTTTTCATAGCCGATTTGCATTCGATTACCCAAATTAAAAACGGGGAAACCTTAAGAGCCAATACGTACAGTACGGCCGCGGCTTGGTTGGCATGTGGACTAAACGTTGAAAAAGTGGTTTTTTACAGACAATCAGATGTACCACAAACAGCGGAATTGTCATGGTATTTGAGTTGTTTTTTTCCATATCAACGTTTGACATTGGCGCATTCTTTCAAAGATAAAGCAGATCGATTGGAAGATGTAAATGCTGGATTGTTTTCTTATCCAATGTTGATGGCTGCCGATATTTTATTGTATGATGCCGAATTTGTGCCTGTTGGAAAAGACCAGTTGCAACATGTGGAAATTACCCGAGATGTAGCTTCCCGTTTCAATTTTCAAATGGGGGAAACATTTGTACTTCCGGAGGCTAAAATCCATGAAGACAGCATGCTTGTTCCTGGAACCAATGGCGGAAAAATGAGTAAATCAGCCAATAATTTCATCAATATTTTTCTGGATGACAAAGCGTTACGCAAACAAATCATGAGTATAGAAACTGACAGTACGCCGCTGGAAGATCCTAAAAATCCCGACACTTGCAATTGTTTTGCCTTGTATAAACTAATGGCAAGCGAAAGCCAGATTGAAGCCATGACAGCCAACTATTTGGGAGGTAATTACGGTTACGGTCATGCCAAACAAGCGTTGTTTGAATTGATTACAGATAAATTTAAAACCGAAAGAGAAAAATACAATTATTACATCACTAATCTCCCAGAAGTAGATGCACTATTGAAAAAAGGAGCTGCCAAAGCAAGCATTGTTGCCAATGGTGTTTTGCGAAGAGTGAGAGAGAAATTGGGATTCGAGGTTTAATTAAAAAAGGGAACACGAATTTCACGAATTTACACGAATCTAAAACTTAATATAGTTTGAGTGATTAATTTCACTAACAGATTAGTGATCATTCGTGAAATTCGTGTTTATAAATTCTATTGTATCGGTAAGTTTTTCTCAAAGGCCGATCCAAAAGAAATGAACGAATCAGTACCTCCCACTCCTTCAATTATGTGAATTTGGTCGTATATAATTTTGCGCAACTCTTCATTATTGGCTGCCACAATCTTGATAAATAAGGCATATTTTCCCGAAACCCAATGGCATTCTACAATCTCTGGAATCATTTTGAGCTGCTCAGCTATAGAATAGGCAAAACGAGCTTCTTTGGTGGTGATTCCAGTATAGGTTATGGTTTCAAATCCGTTTGCTTTGGCATTTAATTTTACGGAAAAACCAGCAATCACACCGGATTCCTGCAATTTTCGAACACGCAAATGCACCAAAGAATTTGACACTTTTAATTCTTTGGCCAATTCAGAATACGGAATTCTACCGTTCTCACTCAGTTTTCTGATGATTTCTTGGTCTAAATAATCAGTATTTTCGTTGTATTTTATACTCGACATGGATAAATTGAATTTGTTGAAACTATTATTTTGACAATTCTTATGTTAAAATCAGCTTTGCAGCTGTCAAAATTACATCAAATTTACAGAAAACTGTCGTTTTGTAAATAATCGTTTTACAATAATGTTATTATGATACAACTCTATCTAATTTTGGTGTCACAATAACAACATTAAAATACATAGAAATGGACAAGAATCAACTACTTTCGAAATTATGGGAACAATACACTGAAGTAACCCCATCTGCAAAAAAAATACATGCATTATTAGAACAAAAAGGAGAAGAAATAAAAAATGACCATATTGCAATTCGTACTTTTAATGATGCCCGTGTAAACATATCCGTTTTGGAAAAACCGTTCTTAAATGTGGGTTATGAAGCCAAAGGTGAATACATTTTTGAATCAAAAAAGTTATTTGCAAAACATTACGAACACACCACGGACAAAGATGCGCCTAGAATTTTCATCTCTGAATTAGAATTAGAAAAATGTTCGTCTGAGTTACAAGAAAATGTGAAAACGCTTTTGGATAATTGCGATCAAAACGAATTTAATCACCCTGAATTGGTTTTGAACGGTACGGTTTGGAACTCCAAATCACAATCAATTTATAAATCATTGTTGGAAGAATCAGAATATGCTGCTTGGATGTACGTGTATGGCTTTCGTGCCAACCATTTCACGATAAACGTCAACGCATTGAACCACTTTGCAAACTTAGAAGAACTCAATTCGTACTTACAAGAAAATGGGTGGAAACTAAACGCATCCGGTGGAAAAATAAAAGGAACGCCGGAACAATTGTTGGAACAATCCAGTACATTGGCAGATTTGTATACCGTTAATTTTGAAGAAGGAACGTTCGAAATTCCATCTTGCTATTATGAATTTGCACTTCGTTATGTCATGCCAAACGGAAATTTATACCAAGGATTTGTAGCTTCATCAGCCGATAAAATTTTTGAAAGTACAGATGTGAAATTGCAAAATTAAAAACAGAAAATAATACTATTAACTTGTCTAATTGTCTGCTTTTTACGTAGAGTTAGACAAGTTATAGTTTGTTTACAAGAAAAAACCTTCTGAATTTAGATTAAAAAAGAGAATTATACTCGTTCAAAATGCTTTTAAGGGATAGTCAAAATGGAATTATCATTATTTTTAATGCTTTTAATTAAACATTACTTAATCAAAAGGATCAAATACAACTTTAAAATCAATTATCGTTAAACTGTTTAGTATTATCACAATAAATTTTCACAATAACAATCGAGGTTCTATCTTTGAAAAAAAAAATTGACAGGTAAAATCTACTTGTCATAAACATTAAAAAGATGACAGAAAATCAAGAAACATTTATATTCGATTTTGATAGTACTTTTATAAAAGTGGAAGCTCTTGACGTGCTATGTGAAGTAATTTACGAAGATAGCGCTGCTGGTGTTCAAATATTAAGTGAAATTCAACGGTTGACAGACCTTGGAATGGAAGGTAAATTGTCGCTGAAAGAATCGTTAACCAGTAGAATTAATTTATTACAGGCCAATAGAGATCATTTAGGAAGTGTAATAGAGGTTCTTAAAAAGAAAGTTACTGCATCTGTTATTAGAAATAGAGCGTTTTTTAAGCAACATGCCGAAAACATTTACATCATTTCTAATGGATTTAAGGAAATTATCATTCCAATAGTTCAAGAATATGGCATAAAACCAGAAAATGTTTTAGCCAATACTTTCAAATTCGATCACGATGGCAAAATCATAGGTTTTGACGAGAAAGACGAATTGTGTGAAAATCAAGGAAAAGTCCTTAAAATAAAATCCTTAAATCTTGCTGGCGAAGCAATAATGATCGGTGATGGATATACTGATTATGAAACACTGGAAGGTGGTGCCGTATCAAAGTTTTTTGCGTTTACAGAAAATGTAAGCCGAAAAGTTGTTGTTGATAAAGCGGATAGAATCGCACCTTCATTAGACGAAATCCTTTATGATTTGTCTTATAAAGCCTCGGTATCGTATCCTAAAAACAGAATTAAAGTTTTGTTATTAGAAAATGTACATCAAGATGCGGTGCAAATATTTGAACAGGAGGGTTATAATGTTGAAGTGATCAAAGGATCTTTATCGGAAGATGAGTTAATCGAAAAAATAAAAGGAGTTTCTATATTGGGAATTCGCTCTAAAACACATGTAACCGAAAAAGTATTGGAACATGCCAAAAAGCTCCACGCTATTGGAACTTTTTGTATTGGTACCAACCAAGTAGATCTTACTGCTTGTAGCATGAGAGGAGTTTCGGTATTTAATGCGCCTTATAGCAACACTCGTTCTGTGGTTGAGTTAGCCATTGGAGAGATCATCATGCTGGTTCGTAGTACTTTCGAAAAAAGTAAAATGATGCACGCTGGTGTTTGGGACAAATCGGCTACAAATAGCGTTGAGATTCGCGGTAAAAAGTTAGGATTGGTAGGATACGGAAGCATAGGGTCACAACTTTCCATTATAGCCGAAGCGCTTGGAATGAAAGTATATTTCTACGATGCAGTAGATAAATTAGCGCTTGGAAATGCCAAAAAATGTTCATCGTTGAAAGAATTATTAGCCCTTTCGGATGTAGTGTCGCTACACGTGGATGGACGACCAAGCAATAAAAACTTAATTGATGCCGCAGCTTTTGAATACATGAAACCAGGCGTGATCTTTTTGAATCTTTCAAGAGGACACGTAGTCAATATTGAAGCTTTGACAGCCAACTTGAGAAGCGGTAAAATACGAGGCGCTGCAGTGGATGTTTTCCCTGAAGAACCAAGCAATAATGATGAACCATTTGTATCTGAATTGCAAGGGATGTCTAATGTTATTTTAACACCCCATATTGGTGGAAGTACCGAAGAAGCCCAGTTTGACATTGGTCATTATGTGGCTAGAAAAATCATTCAGTATATCAATACGGGTACTACTTATGGAAGTGTTAACCTCCCTGAAATTCAGCTTCCTGAACTCCAAAGTGCGCATCGTATCATGCACATCCATGAAAATGTAAAAGGAATTTTGGCACAAATCAATACCATTCTCTCTGAGTATGATAACAATATTTTGGGTCAATATTTAAAAACCAACGAAACTTTGGGTTACGTAATTACAGATATTGATAATTTCCACAACAAAGAGCTGGAGAAAAAATTAAAAAAGATACCAAATACCATTCGATATAGAATATTATATTAAAGATTTCAGATTATTGATTTTTGATTGCAGATTTCGTCTTCATAATAAATCAAAAATCAGCAATCGTTAATCCTCAATCAAAAATAAAATGAAGCTTGAAAGTCTTGAAAAGCAATTAGATGGAAAATTATTTTATGATCACACCATGCGTACGCTTTATGCCACGGATGCCAGTGCTTATAAAGAAATGCCATTGGCGGTAGCCATTCCAAAAACAAAGGAAGATATTCAAAAAATCATTGCTTTTGCCAGAGAAAACAACAGCAGCGTAATTCCTCGTGCAGCAGGAACATCTCTTGCAGGACAGGTTGTTGGAAACGGAATTGTGGTCGATATTTCGCAAGAATTCACCAAAATCCTTTCGGTTGATCCCGTTGAAAAATCCGCTTGGGTAGAACCAGGAGTCATTCGCGATGAGCTAAATCTTCATTTAAAATCTTATAAATTATTTTTTGGTCCCGAAACGTCAACCAGTAATCGTTGTATGATTGGTGGAATGGTCGGAAACAATGCCTGTGGAGCAAGATCTGTTATTTATGGTTCTACACGGGAACATTTGTTGGAAATCAAAGGTTTCTTGGCAGACGGTAACGAAGTCACTTTTGGTGCCCTTACCAATGCCGAATTCGAAGACAAATGCAACGGTATAAATGTGGTAAGTCCATTGGAACAAGCCATTTATGTTCAAGCGAAAGAAATTTTATCTTCTGCTGAAAACAGAGCTTTATTCGATGAAAATTATCCTAAAAAATCAATTCCAAGAAGAAATACGGGTTATGCATTAGATTTATTGGCCGATAGTCAACCTTTTGGTGATCCCACCGAAAAATTTAATTTCTGTAAATTAATTGCAGGATCCGAAGGAACTTTGTTTTTTTCGACAGCTATAAAATTAAACTTGGTAGATGCCCTAAAGCCTTTTTCTGCTTTGGTTTGCGTGCATTTTAACAGTATCAACGAATCATTGAAAGCCAATTTATTAGCCTTAAAATTCAGTCCGGACAGTGTCGAATTAATCGATCACTATATACTGGAATGTACCAAGGAAAATATAGAACAAAGTAAAAATAGGTTCTTCGTACGAGGCGATCCTCAAGCCATTTTGGCGGTGGAATTTTTACGGGATACCCAAGAAGAAATTCTGGAAACTGCCAAAACCATGGAGGAATTGATGCGTTCCCAAAATTTGGGATACCATTTCCCAATTGTTTTTGGAGAAGACACCAACAAAGTTTGGAATCTAAGAAAAGCGGGATTAGGGCTATTGTCTAATATTCCCGGAGATGCCAAAGCCGTTGCGGTTATTGAGGATACAGCGGTTGACGTCAATGATTTAGCAGATTTCATCGAAGAATTTAATGCAATTCTGAAAGAACGAAACCTAAACTGTGTGCATTATGCGCATGCGGCTACCGGTGAATTGCATCTTCGTCCCATCATTGATTTAAAAACCAAAGAAGGCGCAGGACTTTTTAGAACCATCGCTACGGATATTGCCCATTTAGTTAAAAAATACAAAGGTTCCCTAAGTGGAGAACACGGAGACGGAAGACTTCGAGGCGAATTCATTCCGCTGATGTTGGGAGAAGAAATCTACCAATTGTTTATTCAAGTGAAACAAACTTGGGATCCTTGGGGCGTTTTTAATCCTGGGAAGATCGTAAACACTCCTCCTATGGACACGAGCCTTAGATATACACCGGGCCAAGATAGTCCAATGCCAGAAACGTATTTTGATTTTTCCGAACATAACGGAATTCTTCGTGCTGCCGAGATGTGCAACGGTTCCGGAGATTGTAGAAAAACTGAGAAAAGTGGCGGTACCATGTGTCCGAGTTATATGGCCACGCGTGATGAAAAACACACCACTCGCGCCAGAGCAAACATCCTGAGAGAAACGATTACCAACTCCACCAAAGCGAATAGATTTGACGATGAAGCTTTGCTAGAAGTGTTGGATCTTTGTTTGAGTTGCAAAGGATGTAAATCCGAATGTCCCTCAAATGTGGATATGGCAAAGCTAAAAGCAGAAACCTTGCAACAATACCATGACAAGAACGGAGTGAAATTCCGTTCGAAATTGATTGGAAATACACCAAAAATAAATCAATTATTTGCTTCCATTCCGTGGTTGTATAATTTTGGTTCCAAAGGAATTCTAGGAAACATTATGAAACGTTCTACCGGTTTTGCAACCGAAAGATCGTTGCCTTTAATGCATAAAATCACTTTTGCCAAATGGATCAAAAGTTACCGACAAACGGGTAATTTTATTCAAGGAAAAGTGTATTTGTACAACGATGAATTCTTGAATTTTTATGATGTCGAAATTGGTCAGACAGCAGTGAAACTGTTCAACCGTTTGGGCTATGAGGTCGTTGTTCCGGAAATTGGCATCAGTGGTAGAACCTATCTTTCGAAAGGAATGCTGAAAGAAGCGAGGGAAATTGCCGAAAAGAATACACAGGCTTTCGCCAAAGAAATGCCGGAAAACGCGATTTTAGTTGGAATTGAACCATCGGCAATATTGTCATTCCGAGATGAATATCCTGATTTGTGTCGGGGAGATTTAAAAGAAAAAGCAAAATTATTTTCAAATAGAGCGATGCTTATTGAAGAATTTTTGGCCAAAGAACTGGACGAAGGCCGTATCACATCGGCCTCCTTTACGGAAAATATAGAGCGTGTTCGAATGCACGGACACTGTTTCCAAAAAGCTTTATCATCATTGGTGCCACTGAAAAAAATATTGATGTTGCCAACAAATTATACGGTACTCAATATACCAAGCGGATGTTGCGGTATGGCAGGATCTTTTGGATATGAAAAAGAGCATTATGACATTTCGATGAAAATTGGCGAACTGGTTTTATTCCCAGCCATTCGATCCGAAGAAGAAGCGACATTAATATCTGCTTCTGGAACGAGCTGTAGACACCAAATAGCGGACGGTACAAGCCGAAAAGCATTTCACCCTGTTGAGATACTTTTTAAGGCTTTAAAATAGAGATTTTTGATTTTTGATTAACGATTTATGATTGCAGATGTCTAAGCCATCTGCAATTTTTTTTATAAGCAATCAAACCCAGTTTTGTTTTCTATCTAAAAAAGCACTAGAACGATGTTTTTTATTAAACCAAAGCCAACAGTTTCAACCGTTGGAGACTATATAGAAAAACAAACCCTTGAGATTCACAATACGTTACCCAAGGCTGAAACCTTGGGCTATTGTAATAAAGAAGCAAAATCTTAACAAATATGCAATTATTGATTTTCACAACAATTCTTTTAATTCCATCTATCAAAAAATCTGAAATCAAAAATCGTTAATCAAAAATCTAAAATCAAATCGCCTCAAACAATTTCCCAGGCAAAGGTCTAATAACCCCTTTGAGTTCCATATTGAGAAGCAATCCGGATATTCTATAAATAGGGAAATCACAATGCAAGGCTATAATATCCATCAGTTCTTTGCCTGTTTTCAAAAGATAATCGTACACTTTCTGTTCATCATCATCAAGTGTGACAAACAATTGTTTTTGTACAGGTTTGGATTCTTTCTGTATATCCCAATTCAATATATAAATCAAATCTGCCGCGCCGGTGAGCACATTGGCCTTTTGGGTTTTTATCAAATTGTTACATCCTTGACTGTACTTGTCTGTAACTCGACCAGGAACGGCGAAAACATCGCGATTGTAATCGTTCGCCATATTGGCGGTAATCAATGAGCCACCCCTATCGGCAGATTCTATGACGATGGTCGCTTCGGTCATACCGGCTACGATGCGGTTTCTACGAACAAAATTCTCTTTATCTGGATTGGAAGTACTCCAAAATTCGGTCATAAAACCACCATTTTGTTCCACTCGAGCCACGTATTTTTTATGCGTTTTGGGATAAATTTGATTCAAACCGTGCGCTACGACACCAATAGTCTGCAAGTTGTAATCCATCGCCAATTGATGTGCCACAATATCTACCCCATAAGCAAATCCACTTACGATTATAGGATCTAAAGGGGCAAGATCTTCAATCAATTTTCTACAAAATTCGGTTCCATAGGAAGTGATTTGTCGCGTTCCAACAATGCTGATTATTTTTCTATTTTTAAGATTAATATTCCCCGAAGTAAACAATAAAACAGGTCCGTCGATACAATGTTTTAACCGATCAGGATAGTTTTCGTCTTGAAAATGTAAAACCTCAAAGCCATTGGATTCAATAAACCGTAACTCTTGACTGGCTTTTTCAAAAATCGATTTGTCTTTCAAATTTTTAAGTAAAACTGCCCCCACTCCATCAATTCCCGAAAGTTGGGAAGATTTAGCATTCAACACGGCCTCGGCAGAGCCAAAGTGCGTCAATAGTTTCTTGGCCATAATATCGCCAACGCCTTCCACTCTCAACAGCGCCATTAAATGGTATAAATTTTCTTCTGACATATCTTACAATTATACTACATATTTTCAACACTTAAAAACTCGAAGTCATTATTATTTCCAAGTTAAATATTCTAACTACCAATTAAAGTGAATTTATATCTAAAAAAACAAACTTTCAAACCGTACTATTCCCAATATTTGAAATATAACTCTTTGATAACGATATATATGCAAATTGTTAATAAAAATTGTAAATAAAATTTTGATAACTATTCTCGTTGGCTAACTTTGTTACTATGAAAATCGAACTATACATCGCGCAGCTTTTATACCGTTATCAATGTGTAACTGTTCCCGGATTTGGGGCTTTTTTGACCGAAATTCAATCGGCTCAATTAAACGAAAACTCTCATTCCTTTTTCCCTCCAAAAAAGTCGATTTCCTTTAATTCTTATCTAAAGAACAACGATGGATTATTGGCCAATCATATTGCCCAAGCCGAAAAAACGTCCTATGATTATGCCGTAAGTGCAATAGAATTTGAAGTTTTAAATTGGAAAAAATCCTTACAGGAAAACAAATTTTTTGCCCTAAAAAACATCGGCGTCCTTACTTTGAATGCTGACAATAACATACTTTTTACGCCAAATGAACAAACCAACTTTTTGACTCAATCTTTTGGGTTAAGTTCTTTTGTTTCTCCAGCCGTAAAAAGAGAAATTACGTTTCAAAAAGTTGAAGTTACCGCTGAAAAAGCACCTATTGAATTTATTCCGGAAACCAGAAAAACCAGTGTTTATCTTAAGTATGCCGCTATTTTTGTTTTAGGACTGGCTGCAACTGGCAGTATTGGTTATCCTTTATATCAAAACCAAATTGCTTCTGAAACTGTTTTAGTGGAAACAGCTGTTCAAAAGCAAGTTCAGAATAAAATCCAAGAGGCGACTTTTTTTATACAAACTCCTATGCCTGCCGTGACGTTGTCTTTGAAACCAGATAAAGAAGCAAACAAAGAAACTAAATTACCGTATCATATTATGGCTGGTGCTTTTAGAAGTGAAGTTAATGCCCAAAAAATATACGACCAATTAATTGCCAAAGGATACAAAGCAAGACGATTGGATGTTAATAAAAACGGACTATTTCCTGTTTTATACGGAAGTTACTCCACTTTTGCGGAAGCAGAAAAAGAGAAAGCCAAAATAACAGAAACCGATAATTCCGAAGCTTGGATCTTAATTCAATCGCTATAGAAATAGAAAAGATTTTCTTTTACTGTTTTAATACAAAAATCACGAATAAACACAAATTTAAAAAAGTGTCTATTCGTGATTTTTTTGCTTCTCAAGTTTACACATTCGATTCTCAATTTAAAAAACAATTTTACGGCTATTTCAGCGCTTTTTTATATTTAGAAAAGGGGTTTGTTGTTTTCCTTAGAAAGTTTTTTAAAACGAAGAAAACAAGCTTTGTATCTACTGCAATAATCAAGTGCCTTGGGGATGTTTGCCCCTCATGCTGCAAATCCAGCGATAATTTGACAAAAACCTCTAAAGAACAAAAACCTCTAAAGATTAGCTTCCTTTAGAGGTTTATTTTTAGTTTATTTTTTAAAATGTTATGAGGAATCTACTTCATTTCAGTGACAATTACGGTAAACGGCGTTTTTCCAACATTGCTTGTTTTGTGCGTTACCGCAGGAGACCACCCAGCTTGCCCAGCTTTTAAATCCATAACAACGGTTTTTTTATCTTTTTCTTCCACTTGCATTTTCACATCCGTAATAGCATAAACAGTGTACTGTGGATGAGAGTGCCAGTCGGCAACGGCACCTGGAGCAAAAGTTACTTTTGCGATGTTAACATGTTCATTATCCAATAAAATTTTCTTAGTAACCCCTGGCCATGGAGTGGTAGCCTCCTGTGCATTGACGGATTGTACGGTCATAAATATTGTAAGTGTAAGCACTGACAACATCATCAAAATTGATTTTTTCATCTTAATTTCATTTTAATTTTTGCCTACTCTATTTGGTTTTCGGCTGCTCCGATCTTTATAGCATTTCCTTTTCGACAAGGGCTTTTTCAATTATCAAAAAAAAACGATAAGAAAAAAATGTGGCTTTCGGATTTGTCATTTGCTCCGTTGTCATTCCTGAAAGTGCCGTAATGCTTTGGGTAACTTTACAAACTTTCGTACAGCAATAATTTTATAAAACAGAAGTGGGGAAGTCTCAATTATTGGCACTGCTAATTTACAAAAAAAGGAACAAATAAATATAGAATTAAGGGAATTTTCATTTGTATTACGTTGATTTTTAAAGTTTTGAATTATTTAAAGCTTTCAAATGAATCAAATATAATAACGCAAGGATTGGAATGTGATCTATCTATGTAATCTGACATGCTTTTTCTTCCTTATAATGGTTGTAAGCTTTTTTTAAAATCCGCTGGTAAACTAGACAAGACCATTTCTATAGCCTCCTCTGGAGTTTCAACAATTCGAGAAAAGCCAATTTCTTCAGGAGAAAAAACGCCTTGATCTGCCATATAAGCAACAAAATCACGAAGTCCTTTCCAAAATTTCCCTCCAACCAAAATGAGCGGAAACGGACCAATTTTTTTACATTGAATTAAAGTTGCCGCCTCAAACAACTCGTCCAATGTTCCCAAACCTCCAGGCATAACGATAAATGCACAGGAGTATTTAACGAGCATGACTTTTCTAATAAAGAAATATTTAAACTCAAAACTTTCATTTACATAAGGATTCGGATCCTGCTCTTTTGGCAATATAATATTAAGCCCATAAGTTGGTCCGCCGGCTTCCTTTGCGCCTTTGTTGGCGGCCTCCATTGCTCCGGGACCGCCACCGGTCAAAACTGTAAAACCAGCTTTGGCAAAGGCATTTCCAGTTTCTCTTGACAGTTCATAAAAAGGCTCGCCAGGCTTAAATCGGGCCGATCCAAAAATAGTCACAGCTGGACCAAGCTGACTCAATTCAGTAAAACCCATTTCAAACTCTTTGGTAATTCTTTCCAACCGTTCTTTTTCTTTTTCGACTGTTCTTTTTTCGCTTAAAAACTGGTGTTCTTCAGACTGGTCCACTGGCAACTCGTAATCCAATTGCGCTTTCTTCCAATGTATTTGCCATGATGCTTCCCATTCTTCCGGGCTTAATCTCTTGAGATTATCTGATTTTTTTGCACACATATCTTAATTTAATTTAAGTGAAATTTTATCTAAGATATAAAAATAATAAATCCGCTCGATCAAATTGAATGATTTGATTTTTAGTAGTTTATAAGCCGATATCAAATTTAATTTATCAATACGCAAAACCCAGTTGTTACAGGTACTTTTAAACAATTAGTACAACAAAGTCGGGGGAAACGACATTAGGGTTAGGATTTCTTTCTTACTTGTTCCTGAATCGAGCTCTCATTAAGGCGCTAACTCGCAAAGAATGCATTATTGAACTTTTCGACTTTGTGACTTCGGGAGAAAAAATAGAGCTTAACTGCATGACATTGTGCATGCATTGACAATACCAGAAAATACTCAAACCTGCAATGCGGTTTTTCGGCATAGTTATTTCGCCCAACGACATAGATTATTAATAAATACAATTGATATAAACACCTCAAAACTTAATAAAACAAAAGAACTGTTAAAAAAAACACTACATAAACTACTGAAATGAAAATAGTTATAAAAAAACTTATTAAATTTGATAGGAAAATACTATTTGTTTCGGTTTTATCCTCAATTTCCTTTCAACAAATCAAATTGCGCTTTTATAATTTACTATTTTAAACAAAAAATATGAAAAAAGCTACATACTCTACGCTAATTATTTTATTGTTTTCTTGCTACCTAGATGCCCAAAACCCTGAAACCGTAAGAACAGATAAAACCATGGAGATTTTCGGATTTATCATGATGGATTCCGGTTATGATTTTGGAAGGATGAATCCGGACTGGTATGACACAATGAGACCTACCCAAATCCTAGATAAAGAAGGAAATGAATTTCAAAGTCAAGGCGTCTATTTTATGGGTGTAAGACAAACTACATTTGGGATCAAAAACTATTTGGAAACCCCGTTAGGTGTACTCAAAACCTATTTTGAATTTGATTTATTTGGTATGGGAAAAGAGGCCGGAAATACAGCTTTTCGTCTTAAACATGCTTACGCCGAATTGGGGAAATTTGGAGCGGGACAAACCAATAGCCTATTTACCGATTCGGATGTTTATCCAAACATTGTTGAATTTATGGGGCCAAATGCTTTGCCTTTTCTCCGAAACGTACAAATACGTTACACCCCAATTTTGAATATTCACCATGCATTGGCAATAGCAATAGAGCGACCAGGAGCTACCGCCGACCAAGGGCAATATGGGGCGGGGTTTGTTTATGCGTCCTTACTTGATAATGTAACGCCTCGGTTTTCTTTACCAGATTTTACCGCTGAATACCGATATGGCGACTCTTGGGGTTATCTAGAATTGGCGGGGATCATTCGAAGCATAAAATGGGAAGATCATAATACGGACCAATTTAACTTATCGGGCAGTGCAGTGGGTTGGGGTTTGAGTTTAAGCACAAGATTAAAGCTTTGCGATAAAGCGATTTTTCATGGAGCACTTACCGTTGGAGCTGGTATTCAGAACTACATGAACGATGCAGATGCAGATGTTGGAATCAAAAGACAATACAACAACACTTTAACTCCAATTACTGGGGTTGCGATTCCACTAGTGGGAGTGGTTAGCTACTTTGACATTTATTGGAACCAAAAATTGAGTTCGGCTATAGGGTATTCGATTTTAAATAATAAAACTACCGAAGCTCAATTGTCAACTGCTTATAAAACTGGACAATATGCGAGCGTAAACCTTTTGTATTCTCCAGCCAAAAATTTCATATTGGGACCCGAATTACAATTCGGAATGCGCCAAAACAATGATTTCGCTGGCGATCCTAGATTTAATCTTCCCGTCGCAAACGGCAACAGCGGAACCGATGTGAAAGTACAGTTTTCCCTTAGATATGTCTTCAGTAATACGTTTTATAAAACCAATTAATAGAAAAAAAAGTTTAGAATCTGTCGATAATGTAAAAAAAACGGAGTTTGTCAAATTTGGAGCTACTTAAGCGATTTTACATAGCTTCCCAAATGTTTAGCACTTTGCTATTTTTTATGTTAAACGTTCTCATTGTTAATCCATTTACCGACTGTTGGTGCTACATAATTTTTCATTTTGTCAAGTAACACCTCAATATTGTCACTTACCAAAAGCATTTGCTGATTTGCCTCTTTTAAGAATCCTTTCTCCATCATTATCTCCAGCAAATTAAGTAATGCGTCATAAAAACCATTAACGTTCAAAATGGCAATTGGCTTTTTATGCAGTCCAAGTTGAGCCCAAGTTAACATTTCAAAAAGTTCTTCCAGAGTTCCAAAGCCTCCAGGCAATGCAATAACACCATCACAAAGATCATTCATTTTGGTTTTGCGTTCGTGCATACTGTCTACCAAAATTAATTCCGTGAGCTGTTGGTGGGCAATTTCTTTGGATCGCAAAAATCGGGGCAATACTCCAGTTACTTTTCCGCCTTCGTTCAAAACTCCGTCAGCCACTGCGCCCATAAGTCCTACGTTTGCACCTCCATAAACCAATTCGATGTTTCGATTCGCCAATGTTTGCCCTAGCAAAGTAGCTTGTGATTGGTAAATGTCCTCAGTCCCAATACGTGAACCGCAAAATACTGTTATCCTTTTCATGCTTTTTATTGTTTTATGGATTGGTAGTTAATGATGATCGCTATCCATCTGTACTATCGTGTCAATAGAAATTTAATTATATTCTAGTCATTATCAACACAGTCGAAAGATAAATTTTTAATATTGACTAGTCAGTCATTTTTGTAATTTATTTAATCTTTCATCATTTTCCAGAGCATTTCAAAAGAATCTTGAACAATTTCCACCTGCCCTTCTTTTGTCAAATCATTGGAAATAACATAATTGTACAAACCATTTATTTGCGAATTAAATAATGAAAAAATAAAATCGGCAGGCATCGGTTTAAGCAAAACAAGATCGATTCCATTTTGAATGAGGATGAAAAGCGGATGATCTTGGTGATTTAAAATTCGTGGAGCCACTCCTTTTAAATAGGGGGAATGATTGAATTGTAATACATATTCGTAACGAATTCTATTATCTAAATTCCAAGATAACAAGGCATAAAAAAGTGACTGAAATGATTCTTTAGAAATCGAATTGGAATCCATTCTTTCAATGATAAAGTCATCCATTTCCTGTAGAATGGAACTGTATAAAGTGACAATAAGCTCGTCTTTGGTCTTAAAGTAATTAAAAAGAGTTCCATTGGCCACACCAGATTCTTGCGCAATTTTACTAGTTGTCGTTCCGTGGAATCCAAATTCCACAAATAACTGGATAGCAGTACTAACAATAGTTTGTTTCTTATTCATAAAAATATAATTGACTAGTCAGTCACAAAATTAAGCAAAAATTATTGATTAAATACTATTCGAATTTATCTTTTACGATTTAATAATATACAACCATATCAAAATTCGTATTTCCGATTGACGATGCATACTTCACTTTGGAAATTACTTTCAGTTTTACCTGTAAGTTCTTTTTTGGCTTATTTAAAAGTGCTTTTTATAATCAAGGAGAACTTAGTCGATTTGCTTGAAAAAATACATTAAAAACGATTCTATCCAATACGGAAAACCCAAGGAATCATGATCCGCACCAAATGTCAAAGATGACAATTTAGTATACTGAACTATTGCGTCTAATTTCACTCAGATTTTTAGTCTTACCGGACAAGCAAAATAGCAAAACTTTGAGGTATTCAACATATCACTAAATTACAGTAAAAAAGAAACTTAAAAGAAGACGACATAACCCCTGAAAAACTTCTTCTTTTTCAATTGAATAACTTTTTTTGATCTTATTCGATAAAACAATAATTTTTTGTGTTTAATCGGATTTTCATGCTATTTGACAGATTAATTTTTAATAGGAATATCATTAACCTAAGTTTGTATCAATCTTAATATTAAACATTTGAAAATAATTTTTGAAATAAAAAAACCAAAAACAATCAAAGATGAAAACCGACAAATTAACCACCAAAGAATCTGTTTACCTAATGTACGCCTATGTAAGTATCTCTACATTTGTATTGATGTTAATAAGCAAAATTACTGGAAATCTTGAAAGAGCCCTAAATTTTAATCCAATTGTATCATTAGCAATTGTTTTAAACATGGCAACATTGATATCCTTGTATTATTACAAAAAAAACATAGCCCACAAATAAAAAAAATGCTTTTAAAATTCAAAATCCCCCATTACGAATTAAAAAGGATTGAGAAAAACAAAAGCAACTGGAAAAATGCAAAAAAAAAATCATTTATTCCAGAAAATAAACTTTATCCAAATTGAACCGTGAAAATAAAAAAAGAGGCTGCCCGCAGTAGTCATGGTCGGAAGATTTTTCTTCCGACTTTTTTTTGCTTTATATTTTCAAAAACAATTGATTTTATTTACTTATTTTAACGAGATTTTTCTTGTTTAACTTATTGATTTTATGTATTTTTACTACCGTAAATCAGTAATTTATGACAAATTTCAAAGACCACAAAGTATCCGTTAATGAGCTGCTAGGTTTTATTCCTGAAGCGCTTCTATCACATCTCTCCACCAGTACTAAGGTGGATCACTATTCAAAAATACTTCACGGTAAAAAAGTATTTTACCAGCTTCTATATGCCATTCTCGATAATGAAAAACTTAGCCAGCGGACACTGGAAGACACCTTTAACTATTCAGGTTTTAAGGCTATTTTCAATTTAGATCAATCGGAAACTGTCAGAAGGAGTTCTATTTCTGAGAGACTTACGAAGATTGATTCTGGTTATTTCAAGGAAATTTTTGAATGTATGTATGAACGTTTCTCTGAAAGTTATAGTCAGCCAGAAAGAGACAAGTATAATTTAATCCGGGTAGATAGTACGATTGTTTCAGAGGCAGCTGGAAAACTCAAAGAAGGAATCGATCAGAAGAGCGGCAAAAAGCTTATAAAATACAGTGTTTCCTTTGATGGGATTCTGCCTTCGGGTTTAGAGATATTTAATACCCCGAGTTATTCGGCCGAAGAAAATGCGCTCCCAGAAGCCGTTTTAAAACAGGTTAAAAAAGATACTGACCATCGTAATATTTACATTATTGACAGAGGACTTCAATCCACACGAACGATGAAGGACTTTACCCAAAAGAATATCAAATTTGTAATTAGAGCTAGAGAAAACCGCAAACATGAAGAGATAAAATCGTTAATTAAAGATAATCAGGATTTAGATATTGGCGACAATCTGCTGATACAAGACAGCATTGTTAAACTTTATACAGGCGTACCGGTGAATAATAAACAGGGAAAGATCCACTACAGGGAAGAGAAAGTTGAAAATCACTTCCGGCTGGTGGTTGTAAAAAGCAAATAACAGCCCGAAAAAGTTTTTTGGTTTATCACCAATGATTTTGAACTTACCGCCAAAGAAGTTGCTGATTATTACAGAAGAAGATGGGATATCGAAGTCTTTTTCAGGTTTATAAAACAGGAACTCAATGTCAGTCATCTTGTATCGCTCAGCAAAAACGGAATAGAAGTAATGATTTACATGACTTTAATTGTAGCAATGCTTGTATTAATCTATAAAAAAGCAAATAGCCTTGGTTATAAAACCGCTAAAAGAAGATTTGTCTTGGAACTGAGGGAGCTTATTACAGCAATAATGATCATACTTTCAGGCGGAGATCCTTCAAAAGTATTTAAAACATAAAGTGGCCGGAATTTATTCCAACCACTCTTAGCTGACCGCAGCCTCTTTTTTTATTTTGCAAATGAAGTCCTTTTGGGTACTATTGTCTTAATACTAAACAAACCTTAAATTAAACCCAAAACTCAAATAGTTAAAAACCGGTATTGTAGCGCGTATTTAGCCAATGCAAAGTAAAACCACTTTTGCAATCCGTGCCCACAAAGGTTGGCATTTTACATCTTCAAAATAAATCTAATACAACAACATCCAGTTCATTTTAAAAATCTCTGTATTTCCTTGTTGCGCAAAAATAGTAAACCAATGAAGCGGATTCATCAACACAACGATAGCAATCCTCTCTCAAATTGGTGAAATTACTTAAAGCCCATAAAGTCCTGTTTCTCTCGAAATTTGTGTTTTTGACTTCTGTTTTTTCCTTTATTTACTTTGCAACACGAGTGGGACGCTTGCACTAGCGATACCAGAACATGCTCAAACCAGCGGGGCATCATAATGAATACGCGTGTCCTCGGGGATATAATTACGTTATAATTTGTAAAAAAATATTTATTAAGCTGATAATCAATGCTTTTTAATAATAAATAAAAAGTTTGTGTTATCTTTGAAAAACGAAATTTAACAACAATTTAATATATAAATAACATGAAAAAATTAAATATTATTTGGCTAATAGTGATGGCTTGTGTACTAAACATAATGCCAATACTCGCACAATCGCAATCTAAAAAGAATAAAATTATTGCTGACAGCAATACGGCAAAAGCTGAGTTCATTAAAACTGACGGTCTCATGAAGGGGCTTTTTGAAAATGCTTATGGCTATGTCATCTTTCCCAATGTTGGAAAGGGAGGAGTTGGAGTTGGAGGGGCCGCTGGCAACGGGACTGTCTATGAACATAACAAGGTGGTCGGCATGGCAAAGTTGTCGCAAGTAACCATAGGATTCCAGGCCGGTGGACAAGCGTACCGCGAGGTAATATTTTTTGAGTCAAAAGCTGAAATGGATCGGTTTAAAGAAAGTAAATTCGAGTTTTCTGCTCAAGCTTCAGCGGTGGCCGTAAAAGCTGGTGCTTCAGGGAATGCAAAGTATACTAACGGCGTTATGGTGTTCACCATGCAAAAGGGTGGCCTCATGTATGAGGCATCGGTTGGTGGCCAGAAGTTTACGTTTAATAAATTGTAACACTCTCTTTCATAAGAAATCAGGGCGGTTTGGGCTGTCAATTTCATCCTATGCGCTTATACAAAGGCAGTGAAACTAAACGAGCAATTTCTGCTGCACCCAAATCACCCTCTTTACTGAATGCCCATACGAACAACGCTTTCAATGGGTGCTCTTTTTGTATGTTCTCAATTGCCCCCATCGTAAGTCGTTTTGCGATTCCTTTTCTGCGATACTCCTCCAAAACTAACGCTGAACACAAATACACTACCTCATATTTTACGTTTAAAGGGGTTCTCTCAAAGAGCTCTTTTTCAGAAATTTTATTCTCAAGAAATTGGCGCATCAATTCGATTGTGGTCGGAATTAGCAAAATCCAAGCCACTGGACCCTTACCCTCGTCATATTCACTGACTGTGGCGGGATGCATCTTTTGTAATCGCTCCAATACCGCTGGATTTACATCAAGTTGATTCGGATCATTTTTGACTGAAAAAACTTCTTCTGCCAAGTGAATCATTCTCTCAAAGTTACTTAATGTCATTGATAAAATTTTTAGAGGTGTAAAGATGTTTTCTTATCGTAAGGTCAGTAGTTCAAAGGCTTTTGTTAAAAATGATATCAGAATTACGTAGTCAAAGATGTTTTATATGGTAAATTTGATTTTTTTTGATTTAA
>Ga0184629_10000126_pt1 | contig 31155 bp, 28 predicted proteins | sample PLM4_32_b1_FD_133158 | JGI IMG/M metagenome (GOLD analysis project Ga0184629, IMG submission 133158) | Groundwater sediment microbial communities from an aquifer in East River, Colorado, USA - PLM4_32_b1 | ecosystem: Environmental > Terrestrial > Soil > Riparian zone | place: USA: East River...
TAAATTTGTCATATATGTCACGCAACTCTGTTTCTACTATAACTTCACCGGTAATATCGCGTTCTTTCTCATATGCACCTGATTTTATTTTTTCAATGATGCCCGAAATATTACTGATCAATTGGTCTTTGGCTGCCTGATGGCTGGCAGCTGCAGTTTCCTGAAATTTCCTCCGGGTAATAAACAATAGAAATAAAACCAGCAGCAGGGGAAACAATTCAAGCCAGACTATGGAAGGCGCTTTTTGATGTAAATCCGCCCAGCCGTCAGCCAGCGGACTCAACTGGTATACAGCAACGGACGTGAGGAAGACCGATACCGAAATGAACAAATAAAACCGACTTCTGGAGAAAGGAGTTTTATTCAGCAAAAGTAAGTGCTCCATACATAACAAGATTTAAAGAGAAATATTACAATAAAAACTCTGCAAAACCTTTGACTATTTTTTAAAGAGGAGAGAAGGTCTTAATAGAAGTACACTGGTCTGTGTTGCGTCAAAAAATCTCTAAGTAGGCAACAATGAATGGCGCTGATATGAGCAATCCGTCAAAGCGGTCTAAAAATCCGCCATGCCCGGGGATACTGCTACCGGAGTCTTTAATTTCAATACTTCGTTTGAGCAACGACTCCACGAGGTCGCCAAAGGTGCCCCCCACAATAATGATGATGCCAACCACAATCCACTGGAGCAGGGTGATAGATTGAAAGAATTCCGAAAGCCCGTAGGCGAATATCAAGGCAAGGAGTGCACCCCCAAAGAATCCTTCCCAGGATTTTTTAGGCGATATGCGTTCAAAGAGTTTGCTCTTTCCAAAAAATGTTCCGGCAAAATAGGCACCGGTATCACTGGCCCATAAAATAAAGAGGCAACCGAAAATGATCTCATAATTATAAAACCCGTTTTCAAATACGGCAATGTTGAGCAAAGCAAACGGAACGGCTACGTAGAAAATACCAAGGAAAGTAAAGGCAATGTTGGTAAAAGGCTTTCGCTCAAATTTCTTATAAAGCTTGATCATGTAAACACACGATACAATCGGGAAAATGAGAAAATAGTAACGATACGAAATGGCTCCTTTTTCAATAAAAAAAGAAAGCAGGAAAATAGATACGCCGCATATTGTTCCAAAAGTTTTCTGTGGTAATACGCCATCGAGACCTGCCAGCTTGTAGAACTCCAGCAGGGAGAATAAACAAATGATAAAAAATACTATGCAATACGTCCACTCATTGATGCAAACGCCGGTTATAATACCCGCAGCGCCGAGCAAGCCCACGATGATCCGTTGCGTGAGGTTATTGTATTTTGTGATAGAAGTGGTCACCAGTGTTAAGTCAGTGGAGCAAATGTGCAAATTAGAATTGTTAAACTAAAGGGCCTTGGTGGTTAAAAGAATTGTTTGAATCTTCGGGAGTTAACAGAGATTCACGATAGTGTCTCCATATATAATAAAGAAGACCAAGGGTTACGATTAAAGCACCAATCACATAGTGAAACGGAGCGGCCTCGCCATTTTCTATATTTATGTCTGTAATTTTCACATGATTCAGGTATACCATCAGTATGGCAAAAGCATTGTTGAAGAAATGTGAAAACATAGGGATCAATAAATTTCCAGACCAATAATACAGATAGCCAAACAAAGCCCCCAGGAGCAGTCGTGGGACAAAGCCATAAAATTGAATATGGATAGCGCTGAATATGGCAGCAGAAACCCAGATAGCAAGATGAATGTTGAGTGTGCCTCGCCAAAGTTCACGTTGTATCATTCCACGAAAAACAAGCTCTTCTCCGACAGCGGGCAACAAGGCGATAACCAAAACACCAATAAACATGTCGCCCAGCGATTTAAAATCCGTGATGACTTCCGTTAGCTTTGCTAACCGTTCTTCTTCTTGAAGAGCCCAGTTCTCGAACCCGCTCATAAACTCAGGAAACTTAAGGTTCATGTTCCATTCCGCCAGCGGTGAGAGGGAGATCGGAAACGTCAATCCGATACCTGCAACCACTATTAGTATAAGCAAGGTTTGTGGCTGTGTCGGAAAAAAAGGTCTTAAACGTTTGTGTTCGAGTTGAGTGATGTGAATAATGGGAAAGAAGATTAATCCAACAAATGTGACGATACCCTGCATCAGCAAAATAGCCTCAATAAAACCAGGCTTTCCCGCCGCTGAGTTTTCCAGATCTTTCAATAAATCACCCTCATAGAGCGCTGACGATGCAGCCAATCCTAAAATAGGACCAACAATAACAAAACCCAGAATGATACTCAGTGTTATGCGTAATAGTGATCGGAAAGGAGGTCTGTCTGAAACTAAATTCTGTGGGGTGAACATTGCGTAATTCCTGATTATCTTTGCGCCAAATATGGTAAAAATAGGTCAAATAGAGTTGGGTGAGTTTCCCTTGTTGCTGGCACCCATGGAAGACGTGAGCGATCCGCCTTTTCGTGCTGTTTGTAAAGAAGGCGGTGCGGACCTCATGTATACGGAGTTTATTTCTTCAGAAGGATTGATCCGGGATGCTGCCAAAAGTATTCAGAAGCTCGATATTTTTGAATATGAAAGGCCGATCGGGATTCAGCTTTTTGGGGGTGACATTGGCAACATGGTTCAGTCGGCTGAAATTGCTACTGCCGTTAATCCTGACTTGATAGATATTAACTATGGCTGCCCGGTAAAGGCTGTGGCCTGCAGAGGTGCAGGAGCTGCACTGCTTCAGGACATTCCAAAGATGGTGAAGATGACGGAAGAGATTGTGAAATGTACACCCTTGCCGGTCACGGTGAAAACCAGGTTAGGGTGGGACGATAAAACCAAAAACGTGGTGGAGGTTGCCGAGCGTTTACAAGACATTGGAATTAAAGCATTAACCATTCATGGACGAACACGCTTGCAGATGTACAAAGGTTCAGCAGACTGGTCGTTGATCGCGAAGATCAAGGAGAACCCGCGCATGCACATTCCCATTTTTGGTAATGGGGATATTGATTCCCCTCAGAAAACACTGGAGTATAAAAACAGATATGGCGTTGATGGTGTAATGATTGGACGCGCAGCCATTGGGTATCCCTGGATATTTAACGAAATTAAACATTACCATAAACACGGAGAAAGAACAATGCCGCCTGATATGACTGAACGCGTACGCATTACAAAGAAACATTTAGAATTTTCCGTTCGCTGGAAGGGTGATAGATTAGGTATCTTCGAAATGCGCAGACATTATGCAAACTACTTTAGAGGTATTCCGGATTTTAAACCCTTTCGCACGCGCTTGGTTGAAGTTGAAACTGAATATGATGTACTCGCTATTCTTGATGAGGTAGCCGGGACGTATTCAGCCATGTTAGCCATGGCGTAAAGAACAGCAAGAATCAGGTTTGAATTCGGTAACGGATTATCAATTTTTGTTCGGCAACACATGGCTTAATTCGTTCTCTGTAAATTGCGCGTACTTTCCATGAGTGATAATCCACGTTCAACTTCTTTTTTTCTACTGGGCATCCTTGCCCTCATATGGGGCACTTCGTTTATTCTTATCAAACAAGGCCTGAAAGTTTTTGCCCCGGATGAGGTGGGGTCGCTTCGGGTAGCGTCCGCTTCCCTGTTCTTACTCCCGATGGCCATTGTGCAATTGCGATCGTTAAAACCTGGTGACTACTGGAAATTATTCACTTCGGGGATGATGGGCATTTTTATTCCTTCATTTCTCTTTGCAACCGCACAAACCCGAATGGATAGTTCCGTGGCTGGAATTCTAAATACCTTAACTCCCCTATTTACAATGATCATTGGGGCTATAGTTTTTAAGCAGAAGTTTACGGGCTATGCCATCACCGGAATCATCCTGGGGTTTGCTGGTACGGTTTTATTAAGCCTTTCCCGATCTGGGGGATCTGTTATTGGATTTAACGCCTTTGCATTACTCGTTGTGTTGGCCTGTTTACTTTACGGGTCAAACCTTAACTTCATTAAGTTTAATATTCCTGACCTTCGTGCCCTGACGATAACCAGTGTGTCGCTCATGCTGGTGGGACCTTTTGCATTTATCTATCTGTTTGGTTTCACCGACTTTGCACAGAAACTGGTAACGCATGAAGGATCCTGGAAGGCTTTTGGTTTTGTCATGCTTCTTGGCCTAATGAGCACAGCCTTAGCCACAATATTATTTAATAAATTGGTAAAAATCAGTACTCCCATGTTTGCCAGTTCTGTTACCTACCTTATGCCAATTGTTGTTGTCATGTGGGGCGTGTTGGATGGAGAAAAATTGCAAACGGGTCACTTCATTGGCATGGCTGCGATCATTGGAGGGGTTTACCTGGCTAACCGAAAAAGACAATGAAGTTAAAGTACTAATTTCAGTTTACTTTTTCATTATTAATGTGGTCATGACGGGAAGATGATCAGAGGGATAATACTTCCCATCATTATCCTGGATCACCATGTAGTCAGAAGCTGTCCACTGTTGTGAATGGAAGATGTAATCAATTGCCCGGCACGCTATGCTATTCACATGGAAACCGCAGAAGGTTCCTATTGGTGTTCCGGGCAAGGGATCAGATAGCGCAATCCCCTTGGAATCCATAATTACCGCATAGGGAGATTCTTCACGCATACAATTAAAATCACCCGTAATAATCAGGGGAAGATTTTGGCCAAGTTCAGCCGCTTTTTGTTTTAAGAGTTCAGTACTTTTTCTACGTGCCTCTTTTCCAATGTGATCAAAATGAGTGTTGATGACGAGAAACGCTGCCTTTGTTTTGTTGTCTGTAAATTTCCCCCAGGAAGCAACACGGGTAATGGCTGCATCCCAGCTCTTGCTGCCGGGCACATCAGGTGTCTCTGAAAGCCAGAATGTATTTTGTTGAAGTATAGTAAAGCGATCTTTTTTATAAAGAATAGCAGAATATTCGCCATTGGTCTTTCCATCATCTCTTCCCACACCAATGTAATCGTATTCCGGAAGGTTTCTTAAAAGATCTATGAGTTGATGATGAATGGCTTCCTGAACCCCCAGGATATCCGGATTATATTTCCGGATAAGAGCAAAGACCTTATGCGACCGCTTTGGCCATTGGTTCATGCTGTCTACAGGTGTATCCAAGCGAATATTATAGGTCATCACCTTCAGCGTCTGCGCCGTTGAAAAAACCGAGGCCATGAACGTCAATAAAAAAAGAAATGAAACTCGCATAAACTTTGATTTGTATCACCCCTAATCTTCCAATTTTACAATCTTCCAATCTTCCAAACTTTCACCTTGAAGAAGCTGCACTTATCAGCGATCCATAAAAAATAGCATTCATCAACATCTTATTCGTACCCAGCCAGAATGCTCGAAAACATAAATTGTCCGTGAACCCAATCACACGCCCCTGTCCAACTGCGGATACGCCTGCAACAGAACTTTCCTTTGCCTTGGCATAGTTTTCTTTAGACATATAGCCACTCAGTAATGGAGAGGCGGTGAAGGCCACGGGATTGCTGTAAGCGCCTTTAGATTTCTCCATGAATAAGTTGTTGGACTTGAAGATGGGCATACGGGCATTATAATAACCGTATAGCAATGGATGTGTGAGGTCGACAGCAGCTTCGAAGATGGCACCACTGGTTTCCTGTGCGCCCGTGAATTCATCGATATCTGCGTAAGCGCGAGGCTTTTGAATTTCTTTTTTTTCTTCCTCCTTTTTCATTTCAAATTTACCAAGCCCCGCTGTGTTTAACCAATTCAAGGCATTCTCCAACGCAATGATAACGCCTCCGTTTTGCGTCCAGGTTTTTAACTTTTCCTTTGTTGCTTCTGATATGCTAAATGTGCCAACTGTAGGAGGCATAATGATTGTAGTGTACTTATTTAGTGCAGCTTTGTCAAAAACATTCACTGGGATTAACGTGACGGGAATGCTGAATCGGGCATCAAGCATGTGCCAAACTTCTCCAACATCCGTGGCACTAATTCCATCTCCTACAAGCATGGCGATGACTGGTTTCTTGAGCGGCAGGAAGGAACTGCTTCCCAGGCATACTCCTTTATAGTCTAAGCCTGTTTGAAAAGCATAAACATCGATACCATCCTTGTTCACAATCTCATTGATAATAAACTCCACTTGATCTTGATTTTTTTCCTGTCCTGCTATGGGGAGCATAATAGCGCCGCGATCAAATTTTCTTCCGTCTGAATGAAAGAAAGGATCACTGGCTACTTTTAATCGCAGGCCGTGATTTAGTAATCGATAGATAGCGCGTGGAGCGTAATATCCATACGATTCAAAGACATAGGCATATTCACTTTTCCCACCCACGCGTTTGCCGGCAGGCATTTTGGGATCTTTAACTTTTTCTCCAAGGTTTGGAGTGTCTTTCAACTCTTCATAATCCAGGCCGAAGGCAAGCGGAAGCGTCCAGCTTGAAATGTCATAGAACAAACTGTCTTTGAATTGGGAACGTTTTTCAAACATACCTTTGATAAGTCTATACTGGGCCTGGTTCGTGGGCACGATGTAGCTTGATCCGGGCTCATACATTTTGCCATGAAGTGTTTGTAAGGATGAAGTTTTATAGATATCAACATGTTGTCGTGCGATAATTTCCGCAAGATGAAATGCACGGACATTGTCTTTTGCTGAACCAAAAATATAAGCTTTTACAGGATCTTTGGAGGCATCGGCTACAGCATCTTTAAAGAACTGGCGCTGATAGTTAAGCAGATCTTCACGCATTGCGTTTATGGCTTTCAATGAGCTAAGTGCCGTGGTAAATTGATTGCGAACTGCAAAGGGAAAACGAAGTACACCATTTATACTTTCCTGGGCATGACCACGGGAACTCGCCTGCTCAAATAGAATTCCGATAGCGCCTTGAACATCCGGAAAGGTTGACCCTTTGCCATAGTAGAAATCGTCGTAGCCCTCTTGCGTATAATAGAATGAACCGATTTCGTCTAACGCTTTCGCGTGAAACTCCCCGATGCGTTTTGTTAATTCCAGATTTTTTTCTGGCGTAAGCGGATGCATGCGCGAGGGTACACCGGGTTGAAAAAAGAACGAATTATTAGTTCCCATTTCGTGATGATCCGTCAAAACATTAGGTTTCCATTTTTGAAAGTTTTTTACCCTTGCTATCGATTCAGGGTGTTGTGCTACAAGCCAGTCTCGATTTAAGTCGAACCAATAGTGATTAAAGCGGCCACCCGGCCAGGCTTCATTGTGTTCTGTATCATTCGGATCGGTCGAAATTACCTGGCTCTTCCGTGAATTAACCCAACTGCTGAAGCGTTGCATGCCATCGGGATTGTAACAAGGATCGAATAGAATAATCGTGTTGTTTAAATAGTTCTCCATTTCAGGTCCTTCTGCTGCAGCAAAATGATACGCTGCCAGAAGTCCTGCATTTACACCACTTGCTTCATTGCCATGAATGCTGAACCCGATATAGAAAACCACGGGCATGTTTTTCGTATCTAACGTGCTGGATTTCGTGGGATCTGAAAGTTGTACATGCTGTGCTCGAATGCTTTCCAGATTTTGGTGATTCTTTGGTGCCGTGATGATGAGCAGAAGAAGAGGTCTTGCTTCATGTGTATAGCCGGTTACCTCAAGACTTATTCTGTCGGATGCTTTGTCCAATGCATACAGGTAGTTAATGAGACGATCGTGCGTAACATGCCATTCACCAACTTCATGACCAATAACAGACTTAGGAGTTGGGATGGCAGCATTGTAGGTAACACCTTCAGGCAAATAGTAAGAAAGATCAGGTTGGGCACTTACCCTGAGCGCAAACGATGTAATAAAAAAAGTAAGCAAAATAATCTTCTTCATATGTTAAGGTAGGTAGTCAGTATTGAATTCGCTCAAATAAAGTATTCTTTATCAAATCATTACCACGCTTTTTTATGAGTGGCACGTGAATCATTGTTAACGCATTGTAAATAATTTATAGAAGATTTAAAGTGCAATTAAAGGTAATGTTTAGTTAATGGAATAATTTTGTTCACGATTGATACTCGATCAAAAACAAACTAAAATCTATGCAAAAAATTCTACAACTCGTATGCGTGTTGATACTGTCAACCGCCGGTGGATTGTTGGCACAGGTTACAACATCGTCTATTAACGGTACTGTAACCGATCAGAAGGGAGAAGCTTTGCCCGGATCGACGATCATTGCCGTGCATTTACCTTCTGGAACACAATATGGAACATTAGCCCGCTCAGACGGTAGGTTCACTATTCCCAATGCAAGAGTTGGTGGTCCTTACAAAGTCACTGTGACATTTATTGGTTATGAAACAGAAGAAAAAAATGATCTGTATTTGAGTCTTGGAAATGTTTCCGTTGCAGACTTTCAGCTTACGGAATCGAACACACAACTTAATGAAATCGTCATTTCCGCATCAAAAAGTGACCTGTTTAATGAGGATAGAACGGGTGCTGCAACGAATGTCGATAATAGGACAATTCAGTCCGTCCCCACCATTAGCCGCGGTTTAAGAGATTTTACCAAGCTTAGTCCATTGGCAAATACTTCCGGAAACGGAACTTCATTTGCCGGCGCCAGCAACCGCTACAACCAATTTGCAATTGATGGATTGGTGAGCAACGATGTTTTCGGACTTACAGCATCAGGCACAAATGGAGGCCAGACAGGTATCGAACCCATTAGCCTCGATGCCATCGAAGAATTCCAACTCAACATTGCTCCCTATGATATTCGTCAAGGGGGATTTACAGGTGGTGGTATTAATGCCGTTACCCGCAGCGGATCAAATACTTTTCAAGGTTCAGCGTACTATTTTGGCAACAACCAGGATTTGGTAGGAAAAAATAACCCGAATACTGGAGTTGAAGCAAAATACCCTGAGTACAAAGATTATCAGGCAGGTTTTCGCTTAGGTGGCCCGATTATTAAAAACAAACTATTCTTTTTTGTTAATGGAGAAATCACCCGGCAAAAAACGCCCTTGGCTTTTGTTCCAGGCACACTGGAATCAAACATAACAGCTGCTGAAGCAGAAAGAGTTTTGGCGACGCTGACAAGTATTGCACCAACTTATAATCCTGGAGACTATTTGTCTATTAGTGATGAAACCAACAGTAACAAATTTCTGGCAAAGATCGACTGGAACATCAGCCAGAAGCATAAGCTTACTGTTCGGCACAGCTATACATATGGTGAGAACATTGATAACAGCCGGTCTGCCAACCAGCTGCGGTTTTATAATAACGGTGTATACTTTCCATCTACAACGAATTCAACGGGTTTAGAACTGAACAGCATTTTCGGCACGCAGGCTGCCAATAAGCTATTGATCGGATATACAACCGTTCGGGATGATCGCGATGCGCTTGGGAATCCCTTCCCCTATACGCTAATTAACCTGGCTGATGCTCCTACAGGAAGAACAATTGTCTTTGGAGGAGAGAATTCATCGGTTGCCAATCAGTTAGATCAGGACAACATTACTATTACAGACGACTATACATTATTTAAGGGAAAGCATACCATTACCATCGGAACGCACAATGAGTTCTATAAATTCTATAATCTCTTTGTCCAGAATATTTATGGAAACTATGCCTTCAAAACCCTGGAAGATTTTGAGTCACAGGCAACAGCAACCCCAATAGCCCCGACATTCTACCAGGTCGGCTATTCCTTTGCGGATGACGGTCCTTCCCAAACCGGAGGAGGAGCAAAATTCAAGGCATTTCAATTAGGACTGTATGGTCAGGATGAGTTTCAAGTATCGGATAAATTGAAATTAACCGGTGGGCTAAGAATCGATGTTCCTATTTTCCCTGACAAACCTGAAGGCAATGAGGCATTCAATACTACCTACGGAGAGTATGGGAAAACAGGTGTAGTGCCTGATACAAAAATATTGTGGTCCCCAAGAATTGGTTTTAACTGGGACGTTACCGGAGACCGGATGCTTCAGGTAAGAGGTGGTGTAGGACTCTTCTCAGGTAGGGTTCCTTTTGTATGGGTTTCTAACCAGTTTTCTAACAACGGTGTGCTTAACGGCACCTACAGTACAGGGAGTTCAGCATCAAGTGCAAATCCACTTACTAACGGAATTGTGTATAGTACAGATCCCTTTGATCAGCCAACGGCTGAAGATGTTGGCGCTACTCCAGGACGCGGAGCCATTAACATAATCGATCCTGATTTTAAATTCCCACAGGTATTCAGAACAAATCTTGCGGTGGATAGGCAATTGCCCTGGGGAATTTCTGCAACGGTAGAAGCCATCTTCAGCAAAACGTATAATAATATTAATTTTATTAACCTGAACAGGCAGGAGCAAGCAGGTTTTGCTTTTGCAGGGATTGATAAAAGACCGCGTTACACAACGACAAGCACAAGTCCAACAGCCAGTGGATACAACAGTGCTGGCCGCATCGATGCTGGTTATGATGAAATCGTTAGAGTGGAAAACACAAACGAAGGTTATGCTTACAATTTTGTAGTTCAACTTGTCAAGCAATTTGATCGTGGATTTTCTGGATCATTGGCTTACTCATACGGCGACTCGAAAGATTTGAACTCGGGAACATCCAGCGTTGCCTATTCAAACTGGCGCTTCAATAACAATGTTAATGGTCTCAATAGTTTAATTGAGACTCGTAGCAATTACAGTGCAGGATCCCGAATTGTAGGTTTGGTTTCTTACCGTAAAGAATATCTTGGAAGTAAGATGGCTACGCAGGTTTCATTGTATTACAATGGCCAATCAGGCCAGCCAATCTCATACCGTTATAACGGTGACTTGAACTATGATGGTACCTCTAATGATTTGATTTATGTTCCAAGGGATCAGTCTGAAATTAATCTTGTATCGTATACCGTCGGCTCGGGTGCAGAGCAGGTAACAGTTACCCCTGATGAGCAATGGACTAATTTGAACAGCTTCATTGAAGGAGATAAGTACCTGAAAGAGAGAAGAGGGCAATATGCTGAACGCAACGGTTCCAGGATGCCTTTCCAGCATCAGTTTGATTTCCGTATTCTGCAAGAGTTCGCAGTGAAAGCAGGAAATACAACGAACAAGATCCAGCTCTCTTTCGACATCATTAATGTTGGAAATTTGCTGAACAAGGATTGGGGCAAACAGTACACGTTATCAAACCAGGAATTTGCCCTTATTAATTATTTGGGCTTAACTGATGCTGATGCAACAGCCGGGGTTGACTACTCTTCAAATACGCCTCGATTTACGTATAACCCTGCTTTAACAAATGGTAGCGCATGGGCCGCTTCAGATTTTTTCGCACGCTGGAGAGCACAATTCGGTATCCGTTATATTTTTAATTAATTAAACCACATCATTTTAAATAGAGGCTCTTCCGAGTCTCTATTTAGGAATATTTGAAGTATTCCCTGGTATTTTAATAACACAATTTCAAAATTGATTTTTTTAAAATTGGTGGGTTCTAAGAACGATGAATGAAGTTTTTTATTCGCTCAGGAATATGTAACTTCATTTTCACATATGTTGGCAATTTCGAAGTATTTCGCGACAGCAGGACTTGTTCTGCTGTGCTTTTCTTGCGAAAAATCGCCTAATCAGAGTTTTCCTCGGGATCCTCAAGTAGAAATAGACCTGGATGCTATTACTAAACGGGGTTACATCATCGCCCTGGTCGACAACAATTCCTTTAGTTATTTCATTTACAAAGGCCATCCCATGGGGTATGAATACGAGTTATTGCAACTCATGGCCAAGCAATTGAATGTCAGCCTTAAAATAAAAGTGACTTCCGGAGTAGAGCGCGTTTTCGAACAACTGAATTCAGGGGAAGGTGATATTATTGCTTTTCCGCTAACCATTACTAAATCGAGGAGGGAAATTGTAAATTTTACCCGCCCTCATTTTAATACCTACCAGGTACTTGTACAACGCAAGCCAGAGAATTGGAAAAACCTTACACTCCAAGAAATTAATAATAGTCTCATTCGTGATCCGGCTGATTTAATTGGAAAAAAGGTACATGTGATTGAAGGGACAAGTCATCAGGTGCGGTTAAAAAATCTATCGGAAGAGCTAGGCGGCGATATTCTCATGCAGCGGGATACCCTCACGGCAGAGAGTGAGTCCCTGATTCGGAGAGTGGCACTGGGCGAGATTGACTATACGGTGGCGGATCATACCATGGCGCGTGTAAATTCGGCGTATTACCCTAATCTTGATGTAAATACAGTACTTAGTGTGCCTCAGCAAATTGCATGGGCCGTTCGCAAGAATGCTCCTTTGCTGCTGGAAGCGATTGATCAGTGGCTCTTAAAAATTAAGCAGCAACCTACCTTCATGGTTATCTACAATCGATACTTTAAAAGTCCGCGAACCTCTTTGGTTCGTATGCAGAGTGATTACTCTTCACTGGGAGGAAATAAACTTTCTCCTTATGATGAACTGATCAAAGCGGGTGCTGAGAAGTTAGGTTGGGATTGGCGATTATTGGCTGCTGTGGTGTATCAGGAGTCAAAATTTAAACCTGGCGGTGAGTCCTGGGCAGGAGCCAGAGGGTTAATGCAGCTGATGCCCGAGACGGCAAAACGTTTTGGTGCCTCAGATCTTAACGATCCCAGGCAAAGCCTGAAAGCAGGTGTTAATTATTTGATGTATCTGGAAAAATATTGGACAAAAAGGGTTCCTGATCAGGAGGAAAGGTTAAAGTTTGTGCTTGCATCGTATAATGCAGGACTTTCTCACATCCTGGATGCGCGGAAGCTTTGCAGCAAGTATGGGAAGAATGAGGACCTGTGGGTCGATGTTGAATATTTCTTATTAAAAAAGTCTGAACCGAAATTCTATCGTGATCCCTTGGTGACAACCGGATATTGTAAGTGCGAAGAGCCGGTAAACTATGTTAAAGATGTGCTGGATCGATTCGAAGAGTATAAGATCCACATCAGGCTTCCCGAATTTGATGAGCAAGCTGTTGAAAGTTTAAAGACTGCCAGGTAGTTTCAATTCCAGGTCGCTTCATTACTTCGTCCATAATCTTTTTTTGTTTTTGCCCGATAACACGCGCCTCTGAATAACGAATGTTATCATGAAACGTAACCATGGAATACAAGGGAATCCATTCCGTAGGAAAGAGTTCATGAAGTTTAGCTTCAATCTTCTTTCGCAACAGAAAATCCGCATCGGCCACAAGATCGCGCATTTCTACAAAATTATCCAGCGCGAGCTGAGCTATAGCATCTGTATCTGGTTTGCGAATTTGTTGAAAAGTTTGAAATACAGTTTCCCAATCGTCATTGTTCTTTTCCAGCAATTGATTTAAAATTCTGCAATCTTCAAAACCGGAATTCATGCCTTGGCCGAAGAAGGGAACAATTCCATGAGCGGCATCACCCAACAGCAATGTTTTATGAGCAGCCCATGGATAGCAACGAACAGTAATTAGCGATCCGGTAGGGTTGTCACGCAGATCTTCTGTCAATGTCGGCATTAACGGTGTAACATCAGGGAAAGTCTTTTCAAAAAAAGATTGAAAGGCTTCCGGCTCTTTTAAACTGTTAAAAGAAGGATTACCATCAAACGGAAAAAACAGCGTACACGTAAACGTAGCGTCTGGATTGGGCAGCGCGATTAACATAAAACTTTCCCGAGGCCAAATATGCAATGCATTTTTCTCCATCAGGAATTTTCCTCCATCACCAGGCGGTATCCGGAATTCTTTGTATCCATGTTCAATAAAATGTTGAGAATAATCAAACTGGTCTGTAAACTGCATTGATGTGCGAACGGCAGAGGAGGCGCCATCAGCGCCAATGATGACATCGAACTTTTTGTGAATAATGGCGGCATGTACCTGAAAGGCAATTTCAGTTTTAACAAAGTCAACACCCGTGCAACGATGTTCGAAGAAAAATTCCACGCCTTGCTTTTCGGCCTCCCTGATCAATACCATATTCAGGCCGCCGCGGGAAACGGAATTAATGAACTGCCCCTGTTTTCCATAAGGCTGGAAAGTAAGGCCCCCGCCGACATCGTGCATCATACGCCCATGCATCGGCACCGCCGTTTCTTTTAATTGCTTAGCCAGTCCTACTTCTTCCAACGATTTGATCCCCCGGTTGCTTAAGGCCATGTTAATAGAGCGTCCCCCGTCGATTTGGTGTTGACGCATATCAAATCGTCTCTCAAACACTGAAACTTTATAGCCCCGCTTGACGAGGTAAATGGATAAAAGTGATCCAACAAGTCCGGCACCGACGATACCGATATGTTTTGTTTCGTTCATTTGGAGAGGTTGAAGCGTTGAAGGAGTTTAAGCACACCTTTAATGTTTAGCCAGGGGAAATTTATTATAATACACACAACAAAAGAATGATTAATGTCATGATGTTTCTTTTTTGCGCCCAATAAAGTTGTGTCTTAAGGTTTATAAGTGTTTACCCTTAAAGATTTCAACAAAACGAAAGACTTCTTCAAAGGTATTGTATAAGGGTACTGGGGCCAGGCGAATCACATCGGGTTCCCGCCAATCGGCAATCACTCCGGCTTTTGACAGGTTACGGAAGATTTTTTTACCATTACGGTTGATAAAGAGGGATAACTGGCAACCACGTTCAACTGGATCTGTTGGAGTGATTATGCTGAAATATTTTCCCTGTGGATCAGATTCGTTTAAGAGAAACTCCAGGTAACCGGTGAGTAAAAGGCTTTTTTTACGAAGGGCAGCCATAGTAGCCTTTTGAAAAATTTCAAGGGCTGCAAGATGTGCCGCGCTTTGAAAGACTGGCACATTTGAGACTTGCCACCCATCTACACCTTCTATCGGTCTAAAGCCTTTTTGCATTTGGAACCGGGCAATCTCATCGTGTCCCCACCAGCCTGCAAACCGGGGTAATTGAAAATTTTTGGCGTGACGTTCGTGAACAAATGCACCGGCAATTCCTCCTGGCCCCGAGTTTAAGTATTTATAGCTACACCAAACGGCAAAGTCAACATCGTGCTGATGAAGCGATAAGGGAACATTTCCGATGGCATGGGCAAGATCAAAACCCACCTGTGCTCCGGCACGATGGCCAGCTTCTGTAATTTTTTTGATGTTGAAGAATTGGCCTGTATAGTATTGGACTCCGCCAAAAATAACCAGGGCCAGCTCTTGCCCATGCTGTTCAATGGCAGCGAGGATATCTTCTGTGCGCAATGTATTTTCACCTGCCCGTGGTTTTATTTCGATCAGCGTTTTGTCAGCATCAAGGCCATGAAATTTAATCTGCGATTCAAAAGCGTATTGGTCGGATGGAAATGCGCCTTCTTCGGTTAGTATTTTATAACGCCCCTGTGTTGGACGATAAAAAGATACCATCATCAAATGAAGGTTGACCGTGAGTTGGTTCATCGCGACGACTTCATTGGATCTTGCACCGACAAGCTTAGCTAACGCTTTCTTTGTGAATTTGTGATAATATAGCCAGGGTCTTCTTGAATGAAAATGTCCCTCGACACCAAGGGAGGCCCAATCCTCCAGTTCCTCTGATACATATTTTTTTGTGCTTTTGGGCTGAAGGCCTAAGGAGTTGCCGGCAAAATACAATGCGGGTTTGCCATTTAATTTGGGAATCAGGAATAGGTTTCGGAAGGAATGAAGAGGATCGTCGCGATCCATTTTTTTTGCAAACTGAAGCGTGTTAATAAATTTCATCAAATCAATGATTAAAAGATCGCGCCGAAAAAGTTAAAAGAGTGAAAGCTGTTTGAACAATGCGCCTTCATGAAATAAAAGCCATTCTTTGTTTTCCAATCCACCACCATAGCCGATCAACGCTCCGCCTTTGCCAATGACCCGATGGCAAGGTACAAGGATAGCGATAGGATTTTGTCCGTTGGCAAGACCTATGGCCCGAATTGACTTAATGTTTCCGATGCGTATGGCTAAGGCTTCGTATGACATGGTTCGGCCGTATGGAATCGTCAGCAATTCATTCCAAACTTTTTTTTGAAAATCAGTTCCCCGGAGATCAAGTTCAACGGTAAAAAATTTGCGGCCCCTAAAAAAGTACTCATCCAATTCTGTCAAACACTGTTCAATGACAGTTGTCCGAATTTCTTCCCGCTTTGAGTCTTTTAGAAAATTAACAGTGATGATCTTGTCTTGATCAGATTCAATCAACAATTCACCGACAGGAGACGTATAATAAGCCAGGCCTTTCATGCTGCTGTCGGTTGTAATCCGTTTATTATCGACAGCATTATACGAATCTTGGGTCTGCCTGCATCACGGTGCCGCATTTCTTGCATGTTCGTAATTCTTTCGAACTGTAGAACTCTCTGAAGCGTGGTAAAAAATCCTTTTCGATATTATCCAAATGAAATTTGTACTCATGCAATTTATGGTTGCAATTGTCACAAAACCAGATAAGACCGTCCATCATGGTCGGATCTTCGCGCTTGCATTCAATGACCAGGCCGACTGATCCTTCGGGCCGCTCCGGACGATGCGGTACTTTGGATGGCAGTAAAAACATCTCACCTTCTTTTATAGGTACATCAACTGCTTTGCCATCCTCCTGGATGCGGACATTAATGTCACCCTCCAGTTGATAAAAAAGTTCTTCAGTTTCGTTAAAGTGAAAATCCTTTCGGGCATTGGGTCCACCAACAATCATTACGATATAGTCTCCTGCATCCGCATAAAGGTTTTTATTTCCGACCGGCGGTTTAAGCAGATTGCGGTTGTCCTTGATCCACTGTTTAAGATTGAATGGTCTGCGAATAGCCATAATTAAAAGTTAGTAATTGCTTCCTGACAGCATGATAGAATGATTTTATTGATTAAAATTACTAAGAATTTGCATATAAGATAATAAGAAATGAATCTGGATTTGAGCAACAAAAGAGCGGTAGTATGTGGAAGCACGCAGGGGATCGGAAAAGCATCGGCTATTGAACTTGCTTTGTTGGGAGCGAGTGTTACTCTGATTGCCCGTGATGAGCAAAAACTTAAGGATGTCATCACGGAACTTCACGTTAGCCAGAATCAACAACACGATTATATTGTGGCTGATTTTAATTTTCCGGATGATCTCAAGAACAAAGTAGAAAAGTATGCCATACTAAAGTCTGTGCATGTCCTGGTGAACAACACAGGAGGCCCTCCCCCAGGACAAGCCATAGATGCATCGCCCGATGATTTTCTAAAAGCGTTTTCGAGTCATCTGCTCTGCAACCAGATTTTGGTACAGGCCTTTGTTCCTGCGATGAAAAAAGAAAAGTATGGTCGCATCATCAACATCATTTCTACTTCCGTTAAAATTCCCATAAAGGGGTTGGGTGTTTCAAACACAATTCGTGGAGCTGTAGCAAACTGGTCAAAAACACTTTCGCTGGAACTTGGTGCTTATGGGATTACCGTGAATAATGTATTGCCGGGTGCAACCATGACAGGAAGATTGAAATCAATCATTCAACTCAAAGCGGACAAGACGGGAAGAACTTTCGATGAGGTTAAAGAAGAAATGATTGGTGAGATTCCAGCTGGAAGAATTTCAGAACCTCATGAAGTCGCCGTAGCGGTGGCTTTTCTGGCATCTCCTGCGGCAGGGTATATTAATGGTATCAATGTTCCAGTGGATGGAGGAAGGACCGGAAGTTTATAAGTTTTAGTACATTTGAATATGATTTCTGAATTGAAAAAAGCAGTTGAAAAAGCTGAGAAACTTTCTGAAAAGGAGCAGAGGGTTATTGCTCAACTTATAGTCGATGAAATCAATTGGGATAAATCCCTCACGGATTCTTCCGGTACATTAGATAACCTGTCTTCTGAAGCCCTGGAAGAATACAAAAAAGGAAAGACCAAGCCTTTACAATTGTAGTTTGCGCTCCGTTACAACAGATCGGTTTAGAAAGGCTTTTGACATACTGCCTGATAAAATAAAGAAAAGGACCAGGCAGGCTTATGCTCAATGGCAAACTGATCCTCATCATCCATCCTTGGCTTTTAAACAAGTCCACAGTACGAAACCAATTTTTTCTGTAAGAATTGGATTGTCTTACCGCGCTTTAGGTATCAAAGAGGGAGATACGCTTATCTGGTTTTGGATCGGGTCTCATGAAAATTATAACAAACTTATCGATCAACGCTGAGAATGATGCGAAAAATACTCAACTACATTAATGGTGAATTGACTACTCCACTTTCCGGTTTGTACCTTGATAACTTTAACCCTGCGGAAGGAAAAGTTTACAGCCTCATTCCGGATTCCGATGGACGCGATGTAGCCAATGCTGCTGACGCTGCAAAACGAGCCTTTGTTGAATGGTCAACGATGCCGGTAGAAAGACGATCAACAATTTTGCAGCACCTTGCCGGTTTGATTGACCGGGATCTTGACAAACTGGCGCTTGCAGAAAGCATTGATAACGGAAAGCCCAAAAAGCTTGCACAGGATCTGGACATTCCGCGGGCTTCTGCTAACATTCGTTTCTTTGCCACGGGTGCAATACATTTTGCCGGCGAATCCCACATCACTGGAACAGAAGCGGTGAATTATACCTTACGTTCACCAATAGGAGTGGCGGGATGTATTTCTCCCTGGAACCTACCCCTGTATTTATTCACCTGGAAAATTGCTCCTGCATTGGCGGCTGGGTGTACCGTGGTAGCGAAACCTTCGGAGCTTACGCCCATGACTGCCTTTCTCTTTTCTGAATTGTGTATTGAAGCAGGTTTGCCCAAAGGTGTGTTAAATATTATTCATGGACTTGGACCAAAAGCAGGACAAGCCATTATTGAACATCCGGACATCGCCGCCATTTCATTTACAGGGGGAACAGTAACCGGAAAAAAAATTGCAGCTACGGCCGCTCCGATGTTTAAGAAACTCTCTCTTGAACTCGGTGGAAAAAATCCCAACATCATCTTTGCAGATTGTGATTTCGAGCAAGCGGTGAGTACCTCCATTCAATCTTCATTTTCCAATCAGGGCGAAATATGCCTGTGCGGTTCGCGGATATTTGTTGAACGAAGTCTCTATGAAATCTTTGTGAAGGAATTCGTAAATCGGACGAAAGCGCTGGTCATTGGTGATCCGCTGGATAAAAAAACAAGAATCGGAGCATTGGTATCAGAGGCCCATATGAAAAAGATCTTGTCGTACATCGAACTGGCAAAAGGGGAAGGAGGCAAAATTCTTACGGGTGGAAACCAGGTGAAGGTAGCGGGCAGATGTGAAGGCGGATACTTTGTTGAGCCTACAATTATCGCAGGACTGGATGAGAAATGCCGCACCAACCAGGAAGAAATTTTCGGCCCGGTCGTTACCATCATGCCCTTCGACACGGAGGAGGAAGCGATTGGCTTTGCAAATGGCACAGCCTATGGGTTATCCGCCACGATCTGGACTGAAAATTTAAAATGCGCACATCGTGTTGCCGCGCAAGTAAAAAGTGGAATCATTTGGGTGAACTGCTGGTTGTTTCGTGACTTGAGGACTCCCTTTGGAGGGATGAAGCAATCTGGCGTAGGAAGAGAAGGTGGGTGGGAGGCGTTAAGATTTTTTACGGAGGCGAAGAATGTTTGTGTGAAGTTGTGATGATTATTTTTTATCAAGTCTTCTTGTAGTGTCTTGGCGATTGTCCCAAAACGAAACTTTTCAAAAAGCCCCTTTGCGCTTGAACTTTAGATAATTTACACACTTAGTCAGTTGTGTTCGATAACGAGGAAATCCCTTAAATCAAGAATCAGTCAATTCACGGTAACGTTTATATTTACAGTTAATAATAAAAGCTGAATGTCTTTTTTTGATATCAACAACATCTTCTTCGAATTTTTAGGGTACCAAATGAGCTATTTGGAATTTTTTGGTACCATCGCCGGGGCAATTGCCGTTTGGCTTTCAGCGAAAGGTAATATCTGGAGCTGGCCCATCGGTATCATTAATGTTTCATTGTTCTTTTTTCTATTCTACCAGGTGCAACTTTATCCGGATATGTTTTTGCAGATTTTCTTTTTTATCACCAACCTGCTGGGCTGGTGGAGATGGGCAAATCCAAAGCCGGGAGAAGAAAACCGGAAGAATGAGTTAAGGGCAAGCTTTATGGGATGGCGGCAATTTTTGTCCATCAGTATAATAGGCTTGGCAGGTACTTATTTGTTTGGAACTTTTGCTAAAAATCTTCACGAACTGTTTCCATCTGTTTTCAGCATCCCGAGCGCTTTTCCTTATGCTGATTCTTTTGTTACGGTCATGAGTATTGTTACCACCTTCTCCATGATCCAGAAAAAGATCGAGAGTTGGATCATCTGGATCATTGTTGATGCGCTGGCCACCTACCTCTACTTCGCCAAGGGAATAAAATTTGTGGGAATCGAATACCTTGTCTTTTGCTTCATTGCTGCATTTGGCCTGTGGAACTGGATCCGTGAGTATAAATTTAACCAGCCAACGCAATCGGCGTAAGCATGAGGATACAAATCAAATCGTTTTGGCCAGCCAGTATTGGATTAGTTCTTGCAACTACTTTATTCTGTCTTCCCGGAAAGAATTTTCCGGAAAAGGCTTGGTTTGAAAAAATTTTTCTTGACAAATGGGTACACATAGGATTGTTTGCTGTCATGGTAATCTTATGGTGCTTACCCCTCCTGCACAGAATACAAGGCCGGTCACGGCTACACAACCTTTTTATCTGGATCGCAATAACATTTATAGGTTATGGTATTATTATTGAATTTGTACAAGAAAATTTTATACCTAACCGTACTTTTGGAGTTGATGATATAGTTGCAGATGCACTCGGTTGTGGTTTAGGATTTCTGTTTGCCAAAAAACAGTTGAAGCAAAAGTTTCAGAAGTAAATGCAGATCCTCCAGGAATTCCTGAATAGGATAAAGCTTACATCAAATGATAACGCATGAAGCGTGGCCTTGTTATCGGAAAATTCATGCCCATCCATCAAGGCCACATTGCCCTGATCGATTTTGCAGCCAGGCACTGTGATGAGTTGATCGTTTCCCTGAGTTATACTGCTCATGATCCTATTTCCAGCGAGCTTCGTTTTTCATGGATCAAAGAAATTTTTGAAGATCGGTCGACCATCAAACTTGCCATGGTGAAGGATGATTTTGATGACGAATCATTGCCACTTCTGCAGCGGACAAAAGTGTGGAGTGATTTCATCCAACGGACCTATCCCGCTGTTGATATACTCTTTAGTTCTGAGAAATATGGTGAACCTTTCGCGGAGAATCTCGGTGCCCTTCATAAATCATTTGACCAGGAACGAAAAATGTATCCGGTCTCCGCGACACGCATTCGGCAAAAACCCTTTCAATATTGGGATTTTATTCCAGCTGTGGTTCGCCCCTACTTTGTTAAAAAGATCTGCTTTTATGGTCCGGAAAGTACTGGGAAATCTACCCTGACGGTTCGAATGGCAGAACGTTATCAAACCGAATTTGTTCCCGAAGTGGCACGCGAACTAATTAATTCCAATGATTTTACCGTGGAGGATATCATAAAGATTGGCTATGCACATTTTCAGCGCATCGAAGAGAAATCTAAAATTGCAAATAAAATTCTCTTCTGTGATACGGATGCAATTACTACACAAATTTACGCACGGCAATACCTGAATGTTGTACCCGACGTACTTTATGAAGTTGAAAAAAAAGTAAAGTTTGATCTTTACTTTCTGATGGATATTGATGTTCCCTGGGTTGCTGACGGATTGCGCGATTTAGGTCAGCAACGCGAAACCATGTTGAAAGTATTCAAAGAAGAACTTATCCAGAGGGGCATTCCCTTCATTCTTGTAAAAGGAACGCATCGCCAGCGTGAAGAAATTGTTGAAAAAGAAATTGATCGGCTGCTAAACCGAGTCACCTCCAATGGAGGTGAGTTTGGTTTGTAATAATTTTTTTTCCGCGTTAGAGGAGGTAAGAACCATAGCCTGTTCATAACAGACCCGTGCCTGGGTCTCATCCCCAAGGTCAGAAAAGAAGTCTCCCATCGCAGCGTGATATAAATAATGGTGCTGTAATTCCTTAATTTGCTGCAGGGCTTCCAATCCAGCAGACGGCGATTGTCCGTAGCCAATGGCAATAGCTTTGTTTAACTCCACAATCGGACCCGGCTTTACACGCGCTAAAATAGTATAGAGCTGTATTATCCTGTTCCAATCTGTTTTTTCAAATGTTGATGCCGCTGCATGACAACCGGCAATGGCTGCTTCAATGTGATATGCTGAAAAGTCATCGCCCTCTGCTGAATGTTCCAGGTAGTATTTTCCTTTTTCAATAAGGGGTTTACTCCAACGTAAACGATCCTGGTCTCTTAGAAGTCTGATGCTTCCGTCATCACCCAGTCGGGCTTCTTCGTGAGATGCCTGAAAACACATTAAGGCTAACAGGGCCTGTACTTTTGGAGCATTCGTTATGGGATTATTGATTAACAATAAACAAAGTCGCATGGCCTCCTCACACAAATCGTGACGAATAAGCAAATCCGGATGCGAAGAGTTATATCCTTCATTAAATAAAAGGTAAAGTGTATGGAGTACAGCGTCTAACCTTCCAGGCATCGTCGCGGGTACAGGGGCTTCCAAACTGATTTTCTCTTCCCTGATTTTTTCACGTGCCCGGGAAAGTCGTTTCGAAATAGTTTCTTCATTTGACAGAAAGCTGTTGGCAATTTCGACTACGCTTAATCCGCAAAGCGTCTTCAGGGTTAAGGCTATCTGGGACTCATAGGGAATAGTAGGATGACAGCAGGCGAAGATCATTCGCAGTTGACTGTCTTCGATTTCATTGTCGAGAAAAAAACTGTTGACCGTAGGGGTTAAGGTCCATTCGGATCTAAGCGCCTGACTGATTTCAGAATGATGATGGTCGTGAAGGTGTCGCTGGCGAAGGGTATCGATTGCCTTTCGTTTAGCAACTGTATATAGCCAGGCTGACGGATTTTCGGGAATACCCTTATACTTCCATGCCGACATTGCCCTGAGTAAAGTATCCTGCACAATGTCTTCGGCAAGATCAAGGGACTGGAAGCCTAATAAGCGTGTCAACACTGCGGCCATCTTTCCCGCCTCATGCCGGAACAGATGGCCGACGAGTTGGTTTACCTGTTGTTCAAGCATCCATAAATTTATGGATTTTCCACCTCGTAATACGTGGCGTCTTTATCAATGAGTCCATCGTTGAATGTCCGTAATTTGAACGAAGCACAATCAGGTATACGCATGGCATTGGTGTGAGTTGCCCAATAAGAATAATATAAGCTCACCATTTCAGCGATGCGCGCGCCCATCTAGCTTACATTTTCATGACTTCCCTGACTTCCACAATACCATTAAGATCATAGTCGGGGCAATCCTTTGCAATCTGAACTGCTTCATCGATGTTTTTTGCGAGGACTACAAAAAAGCCTCCCACCACTTCTTTACTCTCGGTAAATGGGCCATCCGTCACCGCTTTTTTCTGACCTTTAATGGTTTTGCCCCCTGGTAACAAAGCCTCACCGGCAACGTAGCGTTTTTCATTTGTTAGTTTCTCTATCCATGCAAACCACTTTTGCATATTCGCTTGCTGCGCTTCGGGTGAAAGATGACTTGGATCGCCTCCAAGAAAGATGAACATATACTTTTCCATTGTTGTAAAAATTTTGGTTGAACATAATTTACACCATGACGAACCAATCTCCACAGAATGGACAAAGTGTTTTAATTATTTTTTGGCTTTAAATAAAAATCCCTCCCGCAAAATTGGGGAGGGATGTGAAGATTATTTGGATCTTTTATGCTTTTCCTGCACGATATCCTTTTGTGGCAAAATACCATATGAAAATGTAGCACGGGACCATCATCAAGTAAGCATCTTGTAAATTCCAATACTGTGCAAACTTACCATAGATCAACGGCAAAATGGCACCTCCCGCTATAGCCATGACCAATAAGGCTGATCCTATTTTTGTAAACTTCCCTAAGCCATCTATGGCCAACGGAAAAATGGCCGGCCACATTAATGAATTGGCGAGACCCAGTGCAGCAATAAATCCAACTGAAACATACCCTTTAGTCACTACAGCCAGAATTGTAAAGACAACACCAAGAATGGCACACCATCGAAGCGCAGTGGCCTGCGATATATATTTTGGTATAGTAAAAATTCCAACAATATATCCAATCACCATAAAAGCCAGTGTTCCTTGTGTAAAATACCGGGCTATTGAAAGATCGATTTTCAATGATTTTCCATAGCTGATGATCGTATCTCCCGCCATGACTTCTACACCTACATATAAAAATATGGCTAACACCCCCAGCAAAAGATGTGGGAATTGAAAGACACTTGTTTTAGAAGCGCTTCCCGGAAGGGCACCACTGGTATCTTCTTCTCCCGCATCTTTAATATCCGGAAGGCCTGAAAATAAAATTGCAACAGCCAATACAATGAGTACTCCAGCAATGATCATGTAGGGTACAATAACCCTGCTGGCAAGTTCATCCAACTTAGCATCCTTTGCGGCAGCATCCATTGTTTGTAAACTTTGCACTAGAGCATCAGCATCATTTAGAGCGATTGCGCCAAAGATAAGACCGGCGAGAATACCGGCGAATTTATTACAAACACCCATGATACTGATGCGCATCGCTGCACTTTCTATAGGGCCGATAATGGAGACGTAAGGATTTGAAGCTGTTTGTAAAAGCGCCAGTCCGGTACCAATGATAAACAATCCGATTAGAAACAGATTAAAATCTCTGGCTTGTGCTGCCGGAATAAAAAGTATGGCACCAAATGCCATAACAAAAAGACCTAAGGCCATCCCTTTCTTATAACCCGTGCCTCTCAATACAAACGAGGAAGGAATAGCCATAACTGCATAGGCAATAAAAAATGCAGTTACTACCAGAAAGGACTGCAAATCGCTTTCAAGTTCACAAGCAATTTTAAGGTATGGGATGAGTGTGCCATTCACCCAGGTTACAAATCCAAAAACAAAAAATAAAGCTCCGATGATTATCATGGGCAATGCATACGACTTCTGTTGTGTGCTCATGTATGGTTTATAGTTGGTTTAGTTTAAGCTTCAAATCTTTTGTGCCGGTGCAAGAACGGTGTTGGCTGCACATCACAAATTCAGTTAAAAGTATATTTTTGCGCCTACTTATTAAGGAATGATGTTTTCGATATTCAACATACCTACTTTGTTGAAAATCAATGAAAAATATGAATGTTTGCGCAAACACCAATAACATATAAAGCTGAAATAAACTAAAACGCAATGGACACACCAAATAATCCAGAAAAAAAACTCGCTTTACTTGTCCTGGCTGCCGGAATGGGCAGCCGCTATGGAGGGATAAAACAAATTGATGGCTTTGGTCCCAGCGGGGAAACAATCATGGATTATTCACTTTTTGATGCCATTCGAGCGGGTTTTACAAAGGTAGTTTTTATTGTGCGTGAGGAAATATTAGACACTGTAAAAGAGAAGTTTTTGCCGAAACTAAAGGGCAAAGTGGAAGTAGAGTTTGTGGTTCAATCACTAAATAAGTTTGTTCCAACTCCCTATCAGAATCCGGAGCGGATTAAACCCTGGGGAACAGGACATGCTATGCTCTGTGCCCGCGATGTAATTCATGAACCTTTTGTGGCCATTAATGCCGATGACTTTTATGGGAAAGAATCCTTTGCTGCCATTGCCGAGTTTTTCGCCAAAGACACGGCAGGCAACCATGCCATGGTAGGCTATACGTTAAAGAATGTGCTCTCTGAATATGGAAGTGTTTCGCGTGGATGTGGAGAACAGGATGGAAATGGTTTTTTAAAATCAGTAGTAGAGCGAACCACCATTGTAAAAGAAAACGGAAAAATCATTTCAAAAGAAAACGAGGGAGATCGGGAATTAAGCCCTGAAACCCCAACCTCCATGAATTTCTGGGGGTTTCAACCCAATATCTTCGACTTTTCTATGAAACTTTTTGAAGCCTTTTTAAAAGATAATCACGGCAATCTAAAGTCAGAATTTTATATTCCTATAATTGTTAATGAAATGATTAGGGGAGGTAAAGGACGGGTGCGGATTATTTCAGGCAGTAACAACTGGTTTGGTGTTACCTATAAGGAAGATAAGGAAGAAGTTTCTCAACGAATTAAAGAACTCGTTGTTTCCGGTGAATATCCTGAAAAGCTTTGGAGATAATTTATGTCAATTTTTTTAAGAGCAGATTGGAGAAAACTTGCACTGGCAAACTACGCTGTTGATCCAGCATTGCTCTCAAACTATATTCCCGCTAAAACAGAACTTGATTTCTGGAACAAGACCTGCTATGTAAGCCTCGTTGGATTTATGTTTTTGAATACAAGGGTGAAGGGAATTAAAATTCCTTGTCATATAAACTTCGAGGAAGTTAATTTGAGATTTTATGTGAGACACTTAGATCGTAAGAATGAATGGAAACGCGGTGTTGTGTTTATCAAAGAGTTTGTACCGAGACCAGCCTTGACGTTTGTGGCAAATACAATCTATAAAGAACATTATCAGACCGTACCAATGAACCATACCTGGAAAGATTCTAAGTCTTTTCAGGAAGTTGAATATCGTTGGAAGGATAAAAAAAAATGGAATTCGCTTAAAGTAACAGCAGATTCCGTACCCACTAATATTGCTGCCGGAAGTGAAGCCGAATTTATTACTGAACATTATTGGGGATACACAAAATTGGATTCAATTAGAGCTTCAGAATATGGGGTGGAACATCCCCAGTGGGAAATTTATCCAGTAAAGCAGTATAGTATTGACGTTAACTTTAGTGGATTGTATGGGAAGGAATTTGATTTTTTAAAATTTCAAAAGCCAGTTTCTGTTTTTTTAGCAGAGGGATCAGAGATCTTGGTTAGAAAGGGATCTTTTCTTTAGGATACATTTTGAATGTTTATTATTCATGGTTCAGCTATCGCAAAGCCCAAAGTTTAGGAACAAAATCTAAAATATACGGTGTTATTGCAGAGCCATGGTCTCCCTCCAAAGGAATGAGTGATAACACACTGGGAGATGTTCCATGGGATAGTAATGCATTATAGGTGTTAACGGAATTTTGATAAGGAACAGTAGAGTCAGATTCACCGTGGTACAGGTACATCTTTATTTCTGGCGCCCAATCGGTTAGGCTATTCTCCTCAAGGGCATCAACTAAATTGGTATACGTTGGATCGGTGTTTATGTTATCAAAAAGATTTTCTTGTATTAGCTCAGCAAGCGTATCAGTTAGCTGTGCATCTATTTCTTCCGCGGCTTTCTGGCCATTGAAAAGATCGGGGATTCTGTCCGCATAAGGTTCTTTAAAAAAATCGGTCAATAGCGTGGAATAATCATAAGTAAGGTGATAGGCATGTATCATATAGGCGAGGTAATAAGGGTCATCATAGGTTTCCAGACCAAACAAATACTCCTGCATCCCTTTTACATCATAAGCACCTGCACCGGGAAATGATGCTATGAGTTGAAAGCCTTCCAGGTTGTTTTCTTCTATTGCTTTATGCGTTGCCATGGTAGCATAACCGCCCTCTGAATAGCCCGCTAAAAAAAGCCTGTTGTTGAATTGAATATCTTTTTTCAGTGCTAATTCGCTGGCCGCGTTGAGCATATCGATAACAGCAGACACGGTGAATTCTTCTACATAATAAGGATGCAATATTGAAGAGGAGGTTCCAAAGCCAAGATAATCTGGGATAACGGTAATGAAACCAGAGGATGAAAGTGCACCATATACCAAGTCACTGGGATCGGATGCAGAGAAGTTAGAAGGCGCATCACTTTGAACGGTAATCGTTCCATGATGAAAGCTTAACATAGCAACTTCTTGCGAGGTCTTCGGTAGCACGATTAGGCCGGAAGCTGTAACGTCAGCTCCCTTATAAGTTGTTCGGTAGGTAACCTTGAAGATTTCAACATCATACTTGAATTCGTTGACGTCTAACCCGAGCCCTGAAATTTGGGCGAGCAGTTTTATTTGTACAGCGGTTGCAGTATAGACGAGCTCTGCGTCCAACAAAACCTTATTTTCAGGTTCCGGCTCCGGATTTACGTCACTATCGCTGCATGAGGTAACGAATAATACCAGGAAGATAGCAGTGATCGAGGCAATACGGATTAAAATGTGATATGGATTAATAAAATATTTCATCGTCGATAATTTAGGAAATCATGTTCCCTTTGGCGCAGGATTACAATTTCAAATCTATGGTTTTCTTATCATAACTAATCCTGGACCAAATAGTTCTTATGGTTATACCATTTCTACTTTCTAACTTTTTCATACGGCAGGCGTTTTGATTAACTTTCTTCACTGAAATGTAAAGAGCATATGAAATACGCAGCTTTTTCAACGATCCTTGTATTAGTAGCCTTGCTTTATTTCCGAATTGATCTTTACGGACAAAATGAACGCATCGACCTAAAAGGAGCCTGGCAAAGAGGACCTGAAGAAAATCGAATTGTTTGGATAAATTCTGAAAAGCATTTCTCTGCTGCAGTGTATAATCTTAAGGAAAACAAATTCCTGGGCACCTGTGGGGGCACCTGGAAATTAGATGGAAATAACTTCGTTGAAATTCACGAATTCAATACAATGAAACCCGATTTGATTGGGCGGGAGTTAAGGAATGAAATAGAGATGAAGAATGGTAAGCTTGTCTTTAAAATGAACGACAAAGATGAAGAATGGACGAGGATAGACGATGGTGCTCCGGGAAAATTGGCGGGGGCCTGGGTAATCACCGGGCGAATAAATGAAGGACAGTTACGGAAGATAACACCGGGTGCCCGAAAAACGATGAAGATACTTTCGGGCACCCGCTTTCAGTGGATTGCCTACAATTCTGAAACAAAAGAATTCTCGGGTACTGGCGGGGGAACATACACATCGGAAAACGGAAAGTATGTTGAGCATATCGATTTCTTCTCCCGCGACAATAGCAGGGTAGGTATGAAGTTAGAATTTGACTTTTCGTTAGAGGATGGCCATTGGCATCATAAAGGCCACAGCAGTAAAGGGGATCCAATAAACGAAATATGGACCAAACGGGAGACGCTCGGAATTTGAAGGGATGTATTCAAATTGTAGTGGTATTGTGTCATCCGCCGCCGCGGATTTTTTCAATTAGATTAAATTATTTTCTACAAAAAGCATCGTCCCGCTGGGACTAATATCCCCGGGCGGGCAAACATTTGGTAAATATCAAGCGATCTAACTACCCGAGTGACAATTTTAAATGCCCCTATTCTGAGGTTATCCTGTAGCAATAAAAAGGCCTTTCTTTTGTTCAGCATTCATCATAACTAAATCTGTTTCATCGTAATTTCGAGTGATGATGCTGATGACACAACAAACAGACTTTATAAAAACAAAAGCAACGGCATTGGGTTTCTCATTCTGTGGAGTTTCAAAAGCAGAGTTTTTGGAAGATGAAGCTCCTCGCCTGGAAGAATGGCTCAAACGCGGTTATCAGGGTAAGATGAGTTACCTCGAAAATCATTTTGATAAAAGACTCGATCCAACCTTGTTAGTGCCGGGAGCCAAGTCTGTAATAAGTTTGATCTACAATTATTTTCCGACAAAAGATTTAGCAGATAAAAGTGAATATAAAATAGCAAAGTATGCTTATGGCGAAGATTATCATACGGTCGTCAAGCAGAAATTAAAAATCCTACTGGAAAGCATTCAACAGGAAGTCGGTGAAGTAAGTGGCCGCGCCTTTGTTGACTCTGCCCCGGTGATGGAAAGAGCCTGGGCAAAGAGGAGCGGCATCGGCTGGGTTGGGAAAAACAGTTTATTGCTAAATCGTGAAATGGGGAGTTTCTTTTTCCTGGCTGAATTGATCATCGATCTTGAATTGGAGTACGACAGCCCTGTAAAAGATTATTGTGGCACGTGTACAGCATGTATGGATGCTTGTCCTACGGATGCGATCCGCGAGCCTTATGTGGTTGATGGGAGTAAATGTATTTCCTACTTTACGATTGAACTGAAGGAGGAAATTCCGGCGGAAGTAAAAGGGAAATTTGAAAATTGGATTTTTGGATGCGATATCTGTCAGGATGTTTGTCCGTGGAATAGCTTTTCAAAATCTCATCGCGAAGAACGTTTTGAGCATGAACCTGATCTGGAGAAAATGACAAAGCAAGATTGGGTAGAAATTTCGGAAGAGGTTTTTCAACATCTTTTTAAAAAATCAGCTGTGCAACGAACCAAGCTTACAGGCTTGAAAAGAAACATTTTATTTATTGCATCACCCGATTTGTAACACACTATTATGCCTCCCCACCAACGGAAATTATTAACCTATATTCATATGAAAAAAGTAACCTATCTCAGTCTATTGCTCGCCACTGGATTAGTCCTGATGTCTTTATCACCAGCGAAGGATGACAAGGCTAAACCTAAAATTCAGCGAATAGTATGTTTCAAGTTTAAAGCGGGAATTTCGGCAGAAGCAAAAGCACAACATATGGCCGGGTTTGCTTCTTTTGTTAAAGAGGTTCCTCTGATATTGTCTTACCGTGCCGGTAAGACGATAAAAGGCGAAAGCAAAACAGAGCCTGAATATGACGTCATGCATTATCTCACTTTTGAAAAGGAACAGGATATCCTTCAATATGACGTTCACCCCGCGCACAAAAAATTTATTGAAGGGAACAAGAGTAGCTGGGAGAAAGTGATCGCATTGAATGGTGCGATCGATAAATGAAATCGGGAATTCTTGCGTCAGCCAGTTTTGCCGGAGAAGGCAATGAATAACGCGTTGGGAAACCACAAAAAGAAAGCCCTCTATTTTAAGAGGGCTCTTTAGGTGATTCATGAATTCGTTTCCTTAAACAACCACGAAGCATCGGTTTAATATTTCTTCATGTACATTCCCAAACCTGGTATAGCACCAAAGCCTGAGTTCGTTTACTTCTTCACCGATCAACAATTTGAGGGCCTTACGCAACTCTTTTTCGAATAGAAGAGCGCTAAAACTCACTTTGGTGAGCACAGTCTTAACGTAGTTCAGCATGGCAAAAATCTGAATAGTTTAAAAAATCTTAGTTTCCTAACAAGTGTTAAGTTAAGGAATTGTTCAAATATCTAAAAGAACATTTTCAATTTTGTTCTTTCTCCCTAAAAGCACGGTAATTTCCAGA